>TARA_R110002050_G_scaffold100580_1_pt1 | contig 176721 bp, 148 predicted proteins | sample TARA_R110002050 | Tara Oceans TARA_R110002050 (sample SAMEA4396988) | marine metagenome | biome: Polar Biome; feature: [DCM] deep chlorophyll maximum layer (ENVO:01000326); material: water (ENVO:00002006), including particulate matter (ENVO:01000060) such as... | depth 25 m
TGTATCGTTGGCAATCACATTGATGGCTACAGCAGTATCTTCATCGGTACTCACCGCATCATCATTTGCTGTTGGAGGAGAATTTGAAATAACGCAAGCTGTAGCATCTTCACTATCTGTTACAGCAACTGTTGTAGCTTGTCCGCCACTTGCAACAGTTGGAATACCATTAGCATCAACAATAGCTCCAAGAGAATTATCTCCATCTAGATCTGTAGCTGTAAAAGAACCAGCCGCTTCAATTGCGTCTGCACACCCGTCACCATCAGAATCTGTATCCAAATAATCAGGCGTGCTGTCATTATCCGTATCACAGGCTGCATATCCAAATGAAGTTCCAGCAAAACCATCTTGACCATCATCGTCTGGATTGGTAATTGCTATGCTGTTAGTTCCAGAGATCCAATTGATGCTGTTATAATTCCCTTGATCCGGATTCATAGGTTCCATCAAAGTTGAACTTGTATCTCTTGAACCATATATAGTAACTTGACCTGCTTCATTAACAACAATTCTTACTCTTGGAAGCGCATTGTTATTAGGTAACCATGGGGTATTTAATGTTGTATTATCGCTAAATTGAAATAAACCTTCAATGGTATTATTATACGCGGATGTTTGAAATTCCATAGTATTGAACCCATTGAAATTGTAAACGGAAGTATTATTTATGTTTATTTCGATAGAATTATCGATGAAATCAAAATCAAAAACAGCATAGATTGCGTTTTGATATGTAAAATTAAAGGTGCTCCCACCATCACCTCCAAAAAAAGCATCACTAATGGCACAATATTCATTAACATCAAGAATTCCATCATTATCATCATCAAAATCACATCCATCAGGCACTAAATCTCCATCATTATCAGCAAAATCATCAAATCCAGGACAAACATCGGCTGAATCTGGAACACCATCACCATCGGCATCTGGAGGACAAGCTGTTGAATCGTTTTCATCGGTTACGGCAGCTGTATTTGCTTGCGGGCTTCCTGTTACTGTAGGAATACCATCAGCATCTACTGTATCTCCCAGAGATTTATCTGAATCAAGATCTGAAAATGTAAATGTTCCACCTCCTTCAATAGCATCTGCACAACCATCATTATCTGAATCTGTATCTAACGCGTTTTCTAAACCATCTCCATCATAATCACATTCAACATTTAAATTAAAATAGAAATCATCAAAACGCACTCTATTTTGAGGATCAGCATTTTGTTCGTCATAAAAATATACTCTTACATAATATGTCGTGTTCGCATTAAGTACATAATCGTTAATATTATTACCAAAAAACGCATAACCACCAGCTGCTGGATCCATGTCTCCAATTTGTATATCTTGAAGTAAAGGTGTTACAGCACTAAAATCTGTTGATGTTGAAATTTCTAAGGCTAACTTATGGTAACCCATATCATTTTCAATATTTCCTGCAGCATTTGTATAGTATCCAAAACTTAACTGATAAATAAATAAATTGGAATTTGGAGTAAAAGAAACTTCTATGTAATCGTTATTTGTTTTTGCTGCGTTATATGTAGCTTGATCTGCTCCTCCAAATATATAAGTGTACGAGTAATCAGGGTCTTCAAAAATACCTGAACCAAAAGAAAGGTCGGCAGCATTAGTAAAAAAAGCTGACGCATCTGGGCTAATACCGTATGTAACAGCTTGACCTTGTCCACCTCCGTCATTATGATTCCATTGAATATCTATTGGGGCACAAGATTCATCTGAATCTAAAATACCATCGTTATCATCATCTAAATCACATCCATCAGGCACTAAATCTCCGTCATTATCCGCGGTATCATCAAATCCATTACAAACATCATTTAGATTGATAATTCCATCTCCGTCGTCATCACACTCATCTCCTGTAACCGTTGCATTTGCTGAACTTACATCTGTTTGTCCACCAGTTGCAATTGTAGGAACTCCATTAGCATCAACTGTATCTCCTAAACTCGAATCTACATCTAAATCTGATAATTTGAATGCACCACTACCTTCTAAAGCATCAGGACATCCATCTGCGTCACTATCTAAATCTAAATAATCTGGAACAGCATCATTATCTGTATCTCTGCATGTTTGAAATAAAACAACATCATCTATTAAAACACCACTTTGACCAACACCCAATGTGCCTGTAGAAACTATACTGATCTTAACATCACTAGTCGTCGGGTTTAAAGTTGTTGTATACGTATACCAAGTTACTGTTGAGATGCTTTCACCTACCACGCCAGGACTATTAGCCACAGCAGTACTATTTGGCTGTAAAGTTGTTAATAAAACTGGAGTATCTGTACCATAGGTAACATATACTTCGGCTTCAAAAACGCCACTTTCGGCAGAACTATAAGCAAGTGAAAACGAAGTTGGTTCACTAGGTGTGAAATTTGAAAATATTTTTTCAATGTTAGCGGCACTTGGTGAACCATACAAATCGATACTTTGTATACCTGATGCTGCATTAAATAAATCTTGAATAATATCAAAAGTTCCCGCGTTGGTAACAGACCATCCATCAAAGGATGTTTGATTTATGTATAAATCTACCTCACCATCACTATCTGAATCTGGACCTTCTGTAGTAGTTAATCCTAAGGTTGAAATATTTGGGTTTTCAAAAGAATTGTTAATATCTGTAGGACACTCTTCACTATCTAAAATACCATCATTATCATTGTCAAAATCATTACAGAAAGGAATACCATCACCGTCTTGATCAATAAAAGGAGGGATGAAAACTGTAATTTCTGCATCCCCAAAGGCCTGGTCAACTCCGAATAGTGTTGATTTAAATTGAATAGTGATAACGTCAGTAGTATATTCTGTATAACTTCCGGGCGTATACTCAATATTGTAATTGTCACTACCTGTATTGGTAAAAGTGACTGAACTCGAGGCTTCACTGGTGGAAATTGCAGTAATTTCAGTTGTTCCACAAGTGGTCTGCAAAGTAATAGGGTATATGGATGGCTGTCCAGGTGCTTCACAGGTAATAGCTACTTGAAATGCTCCTGTAGGTAATCCTTGATCTGGATCAAGAATAGATATGTTCTTATCAAAACCAGATAAGAATCCAAAAGTTCCTGAAGAGCCAGTACCCACTAATAAACCCAACTGAAAAAATCCAGAAGGGGAATAGGCATTGTTAGAACTTAACACCAAATTATCTGGAATATAAAATGCAGACCAATCTGTTTTCCCGGGAACTGTTTGAACCGTAACGCCCATATCTAATGTAGATTGTCCATTAAATCTAAAGTCAGCTTCATCAGCTGTTTCTAGCATTACTTGTACGGTATTAGTAGATCCACTAAAACTTAAAAAATCAATGGTTTTACTACCTCTACATAAATTAGATGGTACAATCGACATTCCCATTTCATTACCCAATAAGCCAGAAACCTGAAAAACATAAACAGGAAGATTACTATCTATATAATGTGGATCTCCTAGAACACCAGTGATATCATATTCATAATAATCACCTGCATTAGCTAAAGTAGCTATAGGTAGCACATTACCATCTGTGAAAATTTGAGTATTGGGTTGAGTGGCAATTATAATAGCATAATCTAGGTTATTCGCGCCTCTTGTAACAATATACTCTGTATCTGTAGCATTTACAGGGATTAATTGATCTGCACCACCATCAGCGGCACCACCATTATCATTTTGGTTGAGATGAACACCCCCAGATACTACAGAGATGTTTTTATCGGAGGTTATATGTGCTCCTGTAATATTGTTAGTCACATCAGTTCCTGAAGCATTTTTTACCAAATAAGTCTCATATTGGTTCAGAGAAAATGTAAAAGTATTTGCTGTTCCTTGTAAAACTGAAGTTCCAGGCATTGCTATGGTAATAGAAGTGTTATCTTCCATTGCCATGACGGAAATAAAGTGGACATTCTCTGGGCCATAGCTTGCTTCATTAATTCGAGTTTGTGATCCTGCATAGAAATCTGTTCCAAGTGCAGTTTGCCCTTTCAGGGTTACATATGTTTTATTATTAATAGCATCAACTTCATGTACTACTTGTATTGGTTCTGTTGAAGTAATAATTAAACCTTTATTAAATTCTACAGTATTTATAGTGTTGGTCATACCCAATAGCGTAGATAATGGGAAGGTAAATGGATTTCCTGCTGTGACATTTACAGTTGTATTCAGCGTTGTACCATCGGAAGTCTGAATAGTTACATTACTCGATGGATAGGATGTTGAAATAATAAGACGACTAGGGTCATTATTACTGCCATCAGAGTCGTTCCATAGGGGAGGTAGGTAATATTGAGTGTCAAATTGCGCTACCGATTTGGTAACACTTAATAAAGCGATTACACTAATGAATATTGTAAATAAGGTTTGTTTTTTCTGAAAAAATAATGGTTTGAGGGATTTCATAATTATATTTTTTTCTAAACAGTTTTCTGTTGTTGAACTTTATAATAATTACAAATCTCTTGCAGGAGATTTAATTTTAAATCCGAAATAAGTTCAGTAGGAATTATGCGACTTTCAGAATCAATTTTGTTTCGATGAATGGTTTTAGCCTACAAATGAGTGCTTTTGTGAGATGAACTTGGTATAAAAAGATCTTAAATTAGTTGTGAAGTCATACTGCTTTTGAAGAAAAATTAAAACTTATTAAAGCTAAGCTTGTGGAGTATACAGCCCTTATAAATAATTATATGAAAAAAGTAGCACGTATGGTTGAAGAAGGTATCTCTCATGAAAATTAAGAGAAATAGATGCTAAATTTGCAACTTTTATAATTTTTTCATCTATGAGGTGGTTGTTTAATTTAACAACTGATAATAAGGATATTAATCTAATTCAAATAGAGAAACAACTAAATGATTTTACATTCTGTGGAATTAATCCTAAATAGAAATTAAACGCGAAATTTTGTAGTTTTTAATTTTGAATTAGCCCTAGAGATTTCCCTTTTTTTAGCATTAAGGTAAATGCTGCGTCATACTCATTGGGGATTTCACCTTCTAAAATGGCTTCTTTTATGGCCTCTTTTATAATTCCTATTTCTTTAGAAGGTTTTAAATTAAAGGTTGTCATAATTTCTTCACCACTTATAGGAGGCTGAAAATTGCGTACATGATCGCGCTCTTCCACTTCCACAATTTTTTGACGAACAAGTTTAAAATTGTTTTTATAACGCTTTTGTTTTTTAGGGTTTTTTGTAGTGATGTCTGCTTCACACAGCGTCATTAAATCTTCAATGTTCTCACCTGCGTCAAAAACCAGTCTTCTCACTGCGGAGTCCGTAGCAAAATCTTCAGAAATTACTATTGGTCTAGAACTCATCATAACCATTTTTTGAACGAATTTCATTTTTTCATTCAGGGGCATGCGTAATCTTTTGAAGAGTTTAGATACCATTTTTGATCCAACAAACTCATGACCATGAAATGTCCAACCTATTTTTTTGTCAAATCTTTTGGTAGGGGCTTTTCCAATATCATGTAAAAGAGCAGCCCAGCGTAACCAAAGATTATTGGTGTTTTCTGATATGTTGTCTACTACCTCTAAGGTGTGCCAGAAATTATCTTTATGGCGTTGTCCTTCGATTTCTTCTATACCCTGAAGTGCTGTTAATTCAGGAAGTATATATTCTAGTAATTCTGTTTTATGTAAAAGAGAAAAACCTAGAGAAGGTTTTTGACTCGCTAATATTTTATGTAGCTCATCGACTATCCGTTCTTTTGAAATTATCTTGATTCGCTCTTTGTACTCTGTAATTGCTGCGAGTGATTGTGGGTGAATAATGAAATTTAATTGAGTAGCAAAACGTATGGCACGCATCATACGTAATGGGTCATCAGAATATGTTATTCCAGGCTCTAAAGGGGTTCTGATAAGTTTGTTTTCTAAATCTTCAATGCCATTAAAAGGATCTAACAGCGTTCCGTAATCAGATTTATTTAAGGAAATAGCTAATGCATTTATCGTGAAATCTCTTCGTTTTTGATCGTCTTCTAAAGATCCATCTTCAACAACAGGTTTTCTACTGTCTTCATGATAGCTTTCTTTTCTTGCACCGACAAATTCTAATTCAATACCCTTATGTTTTACCATGGCGGTACCAAAATGTTTAAAAATAGAAACCTCAGGCTTACCAGTGAGTTTATTGGCTACTTTTTTAGCTAATTCAATTCCGCTACCTATAGCAACAATATCAATATCCTTTGCGGAACCACGCTTTAATAAATAATCACGAACAAAGCCTCCAATAACATAGCAGTCTACACCTAATTCTTCTGATGCTTCTGAAATGATTGTAAAAATTGGATCTGTTAGAGCTTTTTTATGATTTAGTTGCGTCATGCTATTCTCGGATAATTTTAACGGTTCCATCATTTCCGAGCTTTATGATAGATGAAGGTGTTCCTAGATTTTGTTCGCTATGCAAATTTACCACATAGTCTACACCTTTTAAAATCACATCACTAATTTCTTCGAAATTTTGAGGTGTTTTTTGACCAGCAACATTTGCTGATGTAGAAACGATTGGCTTTTTGAATTTGTTTATGAGATACTGGCAAAATTTATCTGAAGCAATTCTAATGGCCAAAGAATTATCTTCAGCAATTAAATTTTTTGCAACACCGATAGGTTCGTCATATACTATTGTTGTAGGTTTTGTCGCCAGATCAATAATATCGAAAGCCACTTCGGGAACTTCTTTTACATATTTTTCAAGCATAAAATCATTTGCCACTAGACAAATCATGGTCTTCGTGTTTACGCGCTTTTTTAAAGCGTAAACTTTAGCTACCGCATCCATATTTGTTGCATCACATCCAATACCCCAAACAGTATCAGTAGGGTATAAGATTATTCCGCCTTTGGAAAGAACTTCAATACAATTATTTATTTCTTTCTGCATTTTTATACAATTTTTTGGCAAAAATAAGGCTTTAGATACTATTTTTTAAAAACTTCGGTTCTATAATATATATCATTACTCCATATATTGATGTGTAAAGACTATTTAAACAGTTTATACGTTTTGTATTTGTGTTTTTCAGAGGGAATATGATTATTTAAAAAGATTTATGAAGTATAAATTATCTGCATTTATTCTAACATTCAATGAAGAGCGAATGATTGAGAAATGTCTAAAAAGCCTTTTTTGGGTTGATGAAATAATTGTTGTAGATTCTGGAAGTACAGATGCAACGTTAGAGATTTGTCAAAAATATGATGTTAAAATTTTCCATAAAGATTTTGAAGGTTTCGGTGAGCAAAAGCAGTTTGCTTTGGAACAAACATCAAATGAATGGGTATTAAGTTTAGACGCTGATGAAATATTAACAAATGAATTGATAACAGAATTACAGAATTCCTTAGACCATGACCCAAAAATTGATGGGTATTATTTGAAAAGGAAGAATGTTTTTTTAGATAAGGTGTTTAATTTTGGTCCTGAGAGTAAACAGTATGTACTGCGATTATTTAAAAAAAATAAAGGAAAGTTTGATGGTTTAAAAGTGCACGAAAGTATTATTTTAGAAGGAAATACAAAAAAGTTAACCGCTCATTTTTTACATTTTAAGACTCGTTCTTTAGATAGTTACATAGAAAGACTAAATAGGTATGCTTCCATCTCTGCCGAAAACAAATACCTAAAGAGTGAGAAATATTCTATACTTGGTATTTTTATAAGGGTCAGCTTTGAGTTTTTTAGGAAGTATATACTAGAATTGAACATCCTAAATGGGAAAGAAGGCTTTTATTGGTCTTATTTAACAGCCTATTATTTAGGTTTAAAATGTATTAAAACAAATGAGCAATACAAGAGTGTGAAAAAACAATTGCTTTTTTAGGTCTGTGTTATTAGTTTAGATTGTTACGCAACAACCATAATTTCACATAGCGCATAAAAACGGTATATCCATATACAAAAGATATCATAAAACCTTGAAAACCATCTAAAAATCCTTTTTTAAGAATAAAATGACTAAAAAAACGAAACGAAGGTTTTATAATAAAATGAAATAAATTAGGTTTTTTCCCTTTTTTAAATAATTTAATTGCTTGTAATTTAGCGTATTTATTTCTCTTCCTAATAATATCATCTATTCCTTTATACGAATAATGGTTCATTTTATTTTTCAACTTACCAACTTCACCATTCGCTTTAATTTCTTCATGTACAAGATTACCATTATATCTGCAAAATTCTTTTTTGAATAATCGAATAACCTTATCATTTTGTAAACCACTATGCTTAATTATTTTCCCCATATAATAAGTAGAACGGTAAACCCAAAAAGCAACTTCATTAGCTGACTGTGCAACAACGTCTATTATTTCTTCTTTTAAAGGTGTTGTAATTTCTTCGTCAGCATCAAAAAAAATAATCCAGTCATTATTTGCTTTTTCAATTGCATAATTTTTTTGACTTGAAAAATCATCAAATACTCTTTGGTAGAGCTTAACTTGTGGGTGCTCTTTTATTATAGCAACTGTTTGGTCTGTGCTGAAAGAATCAACAATAATTAATTCATCGGCAAAACTCATTGATTGGATGAATTTTTTTATGAATTTTTCTTCATTATAGGTAATAAGAAGACTAGTAATTTTAGTTTTATTTTTCAAACTTTCACAACTTACTTTCAAACTGGTCTGCAGAAATAGTAATAGGTTTTCTATACGATGTCCAAGTCCAATGATTTAATTTTTTTCGTATTTTATATTTTCTAATAATACTTAATGGCTTTATTTTTAGGTGTGTTTTGTCCTTATATAAAAAATTCAAAGTTGCATCTATTACTCTTTTTGAAGATTTTCCGTCTTTAAAAGTATGTGATTCATTTGCATATTTTTTTATGTATTCTATTATTTCATTTGGTTTTGACAAAGCATAGCTTAATGCCTCTTCAATTTGCGAAACTTCTGTAACATTTATATAGCTTGGTAAAGGCATATTGTTTTTAAATGTAACCACAGGTTTTATTTGTAAAAGGTATTCAATTAAAGCTGAAGATGTGTCACATAGCATTACATCTGATTTTTCAAATAGTGGAATTAAATTTGTTGTATCATGATAAGTTAAATTTTCGTTTTGAAAAGATTTAAATTTGGTCACTATTTCTTTATTAATTAAAGGATGTAAAACAATATCAAAATGCCACTTTCCTATTTTTGATAACCTCTTTAATTCTTCTTGAAGATCAGTATTTAAGGCTAAACTATATTTTTTGGTAAATGTTGAAGAAACCAAGATAGTTGGTTTATTATTCTTTAGCCTATTTTTTAATGGAAATAGTGCATCCATTTTGGACCATCCAGTTTCAACGACTTCAAAATGTTTTAATTGTTTACTTTTTGTTTTAAAATTAGGAGTAGAGGTGTTTCCTTGTGTACAATAGAGATCAAAGAAATTTCGTATAATAAATTGATCTGTTCCTTTTCTTTTATTTGCAGGAAAACCATGGAATATTTGAACTTTTATACCAGAAATAAAATCTGCAACATAATCTGTAGCAGTTAGAACAATATGAGGTTCGTAGTTAATTGCTTCTTTTATTGTTAGAATATCTTCTTGATTATTCAAGTAAGCTTTAGTTTTTTCATCTTCAACAAACCATTTTACTTCCATTCCTCTTAATTTTATTTCTTTCTCAAGTGGTTTACAAATGGGAATACTATAAGCGTAAGTGATGTATAACAAAAATTTTTGTCTCATTCTAATGTAATTAGATTTTACAAAAATAGAATTTAAAAGGAAAAATACGCTACTTGTTAGTTTCAAAAAATAAAAATCTCCGAGTGATATGACTCGGAGATTAAAAATATTTTCATGTGAAACTTTCTTTTATACAGCTACATCGTATTCTCTAAGTGCATCGTTTAGAGAAGTTTTCTTATTTGTACTTTCTTTACGCGTACCAATAATTAATGCACAAGGCACATTATATTCCCCGGCAGCAAATTTTTTGGTATAGCTACCAGGAATAACTACCGATCTAGCTGGTACAAGACCTTTGCGTTCTATTGGAGTATCACCGGTTACATCTATAATTTTGGTAGAAGCAGTCAATACAACGTTTGCCCCAAGCACAGCTTCGGTCTCCACGCGAACACCTTCTACGACAATACATCTTGACCCAACGAAAACATTATCTTCTATAATAACAGGAGCTGCTTGTAAAGGCTCCAAAACACCACCAATACCAACACCACCACTCAGGTGTACGTTTTTACCTATTTGAGCACAACTCCCCACTGTAGCCCATGTGTCTACCATAGTGCCTTCATCAACATAGGCTCCAATATTCACATAGCTTGGCATCAATATAGTACCTGGAGAAATATAAGCTCCATGTCTTGCTATGGCTCCTGGAACTACGCGAATCCCTTTTTCTTTGTACCCTCTTTTTAGTGGCATTTTGTCATGATATTCAAAAATACCTGCTTCTAAAGTTTCCATTTTTTGGATTGGGAAATACAAGACTACTGCTTTTTTAACCCATTCATTTATTTGCCACCCATTCGTTGTAGGTTCTGCACACCTTATTTTTCCATCATCTAGTAAAGAAATTACAGCGCGAATAGCATCTTGGGTTGCATTTTCTTTTAATAAGTCTCGGTTATCCCAAGCTTTTTCAATTTGTTGTTGTAATTCGGTCATTTTACTATTAATTTTTCCCCAAATATAAGTCGAAGAGGGTAATTAATGGTACTAATTTATAGTTATAACAATTTATGCTTTATTTTTGCTAAAAATAAAAAGAATGGGCAGGGTTATTGCTTTGGATTATGGAAAAGTGCGTACGGGTATAGCTGTAACAGATGAATTACAAATAATTGCATCAGGACTTACTACTGTTCAGACTAATAATTTAATAAGTTTTTTAAAAGATTATTTTCAAAAAGAAAACGTAGATAAGATTGTAGTTGGAGAACCGAAACAAATGAATAACGAAGCATCAGAGTCTGAAGCTTTGATTATACCATTTTTAGCCAAACTTTCTTCAGCTTTTCCAAAAATGGGAATCGAACGTCAAGATGAACGGTTTACTTCGAAAATGGCATTTCAAACTATGATCGACAGTGGGTTGAAAAAGAAGCAGAGAAGAGATAAAGCATTAGTTGATGAAATAAGCGCAACTATAATTTTACAAGCATATTTAAATAGAATTTAATAGTATGATATTACCAATAATAGCCTACGGAGATCCAGTTTTAAGGAAAGTAGGTAGTAACATTACTCAAGAGTATCTTAATCTTGAGAAGTTAATCGAAAATATGTGGGAAACCATGTATAATGCAAGTGGAGTAGGTTTAGCAGCACCACAAATAGGACTGCCAATACGTTTATTTGTTATTGATACTTCACCATTTTCTGATGATGAAGAGTTATCAAAAAAAGAACAAGAAGCGCTAAATGGATTTAAAAAAGTATTTATTAATGCTGAGATTGAGGAAGAAACAGGCGATGAATGGACCTTTAATGAAGGTTGCTTAAGTATTCCTGATATTAGAGAAGATGTGAATAGAAAAGCCAATATCGTAATTTCGTATTTGGATGAAAATTTTCAAGAAAAACGTGAAACATATGATGGCTTGCTTGCTAGAGTAATACAACACGAATATGATCATATTGAAGGCATCTTATTCACAGATAAATTATCAAGTTTAAAAAAGAGATTAATTAAAAGCAAATTAAGTAATATTTCAAAAGGTAAAATAAATGCGGATTACCGAATGCGTTTTCCAGAAATGAAAAAAGGAAGGTAGACTAGTTTTTTTTATAAGCTTAAAAGTTTAATATTTGCCGAGAAATTAAAATAATACATGAGTTTAGATAAAATTTTATCAATAGGAGGAAAACCAGGTTTGTTTAAATTATTAACACAAACTAGAGCTGGGTTTGTAGCTGAATCATTGTTAGATGGTAAAAAAATCACTGTAAGTTTTAAAAACAATGTAAGTGTGCTTTCTGAGATTGCAATTTATACACTAGAAGAGGAAGTGCCTCTACGGGAAGTTTTTCAGAAAATTCAAGAAAAGGAAAACGGAGAAAAAACTAAAGTTAGTCATAAAGATGATAAATTAAAATTAGAAGAGTATTTTTTTGAAATATTACCTAATTATGATGAAGATAGAGTTTATGTGAGCGATATTAAAAAGGTAGTTCAATGGTATAACATGCTTCAAGAGCAGGGTATTACTGATTTCTCTGCAAAAGAAGAAGAACAGAAAGCAACTGCAGCAGAAAAAGAGGATGGTGTACCTGAAGAAAACACTAAAACAAGTCCTGTAAAAAAAGTGACCGCTACGAAAAAATAGAATTATTATATTCCCATAAAATGCTAAGGCCTTCAATTTTTTGAAGGCTTTTTTTGTGATTTTTTTCTATAAATATACCTATATTTAAAACGACTAAATTAAAATTAACCACCTACATATGAAAACCTATACAAAGCTCCAATTTGGACTGTTATTTTTGTTTTTAAGCCTCAATAGTTTTTTTACGGCGGCTCAGGATGCTTTTCCTAAAAAAGATTCCCTTAAAATGGCAACCAAAGAGTTACCCCTTGAGCCAGAACGAAAAATTTCATTTACGACCCATAAAGGAACTTGGATATCTTTAGATGTTAGCCCTGATGGGCAAACCATTGTTTTTGACCTAATGGGAAATATTTATTCTATTCCAATAACTGGAGGTACGGCAACCCAAATAACCAAAGGTTTGGCTTATGATGTGCATCCCAGATTCAGCCCTGATGGCAAATCACTTTTATTTATATCCGATAAAAGTGGGTCGGATAATATTTGGACTGTGAATATAGGGACCAAAGAGGATAAGCAAATCACTAAAGAGACTAAGCATAATTTTTTCTCAGCCGAATGGACAACGGATGGTGATTATATTGTTGGTGGTAAAGGGAGAAGAAATATCAAGCTTCATATTTACAGTAAGGATGGTGGTACAGGGAGTGAACTTTTTGGGGAACCAAAAACCATTAAAGCCATCGACCCTGCATTTAGTGCCGACGGTAAATTATTGTATTTCTCTAAGCGTGAAGGTTCATGGAATTATAATGCCCAGTTGCCTCAATATCAGATAGGCACCTATGATATGGACGATGCAGATATGGCGGTAATTACCTCCCGATATGGCTCCGCCTTTACCCCAACACTTTCTCCGGATGGTAATTGGTTGGTTTTTGGGAGTCGTTTTGAAGAACAAACAGGTTTGGTATTGCGTAATTTAAAAACGGGTGATGAAAAATGGTTGGCTTATCCAGTGCAACGTGATGAGCAAGAATCGATTGCACCTCTAGGAGTATTGCCAGCAATGTCATTTACTCCAGATAGTAAAAATTTAATAGCATCGTATGGGGGTAAAATCTACGCTATTTCCGTAGGTTCAAATACAGCGACCGAGATTCCTTTTACAGTAAATGTCGACCTTGATCTAGGCCCAAGGCTTGCATTTAAATATCCTATCGAAGATGTTAAGGAAGCCTTAGTTGCCCAAATACGTGATGCAAAACCTTCTCCTGATGGAACAAAATTAGCTTTTACAGCTTTAAATTGTTTATACATTATGGATTTACCTACGGGTACTCCAAAACGATTGACAAAAAATGAATTTACTGAAGCCGAGCCTTCTTGGTCGCCTGATGGTAAGTTTTTGGTTTTTACTACTTGGAAGCAAGGAGGCGGGCACTTATTTAAAATTAATGTAGATGGACGTGCAAAGCCTATTCAATTAACTCAGGAAACCGGAATTTATACCCATCCAGAATGGGCTTATTCTAGTAATCGAATCGCTTTTCAAAAAGGAGCTGCTCAGACGTATGATGATGTTATTGGTTCCCAAACGAGTAGGGCACAAGAAGATTTGGTGTGGATTTCTTCTGATGGGGGTGCAATTAACCTAATTGATAAATCAAAAGATCGCGAAAAACCCCATTTTACAAAAGTTGATGACCGTATTTATTTGAGTAAAGATGATGCGCTTATTTCTATCCGTTGGGATGGTACGGATGAAAAAGAACATTTAAAATTAACCGGAATTGAAACCTATGGATCTCAAGATATTTTTGGAAAAGATCATGATGATGACACAGGTTATATGCCCTCAGTAATGCCTACAGCAGAAGAGGGATGGAGAGAAAATAAAACGGCTTCAAAGCCTTCTGAAATTCGCATTTCACCCAATGGAAAATTAGCGTTAGCCAAAATTAATAATGATATCTATGAAGTAGCCATCCCTCGATATGGCAAGACACCATCAATTTCTTTAGCCAAAACGGAAACAGCAGCTTTTCCAGCTTTAAAACTAACTATTTTAGGAGGAGAATTTCCTTCCTGGTCTTCGGATAGTAAAAAAGTACACTGGTCTTTAGGCGCTAGCCATTTTAGATATGCTATAGAAGCGGGAAAAAAGTTCCAAGACAGTTTAGCATCAGTAAAAAAGAAAGAAAAGGAGTTAAAGGAGACAGAAAAAACTTCCGATAGCACTAAAACGGAGGTAAAGGGAGAAGATAAGGACAAGAAAGATCCGCAATTTGAAGCAGAGGAGTTTAAAGTAAAAGTTAGGTATACCAAAGATATCCCTCAAGGCGTAGTGGTTTTAAAAGGAGGTAGAATACTTACTATGAAAGGGAATGAAGTTCTTGAAAACGGTGATATCTTAATTGAAAACAATCGGATAAAAGCAATAGGGAAATCCGATAGTTTTAGCCTTCCCAAAGGTGCTAAAATCATTGATGTTACTGGAAAAACAATTACTCCAGGTTTTATAGATACCCATGCGCATATATAGCCTAATTGGGGGATCCATAAAGATCAAGTTTGGATGTATGCTGCCAACCTTGCTTATGGGGTTACGACTACCCGAGACCCACAAACTGGAACCACTGATGTTTTAACTTATTCGGACATGGTGGAAGCAGGTATGATTGATGGGCCACGTATTTATAGTACAGGTCCAGGGGTGGGGTATTGGATGTATAAAATTGAAAGTTTAGCACATGCGAAAGAAGTTTTAAAACAGTATAGTGAATATTATAATACGAAAAGTATCAAAATGTACTTGGTAGGGAACAGGCAACAGCGGCAATGGATTATTATGGCTGCAAAAGAGTTGAAATTAATGCCTACTACTGAAGGGGGATTGGACTTTAAATTAAACATGACACAGTTATTAGATGGATATCCTGGGCATGAACATTCCCTTCCGATTTATCCCATATATGAAGATGTAGTCAATACAATTGCCGAATCTAAAATGGCGGTAACACCTACCTTATTGGTTTCTTACGGTGGTCCATGGGCAGAGAATTATTATTATTCTCGTGAGGATGTGTGGGGCGATCAAAAAATTCAATACTTCACTCCGTATGAAGAATTGGCAAAGAAATCAAGACGTAGACCAGGATGGTTTATGGAAGAGGAGCATATTTTTAAAAAGCATGCAGAATTCATGAAAGATTTGGTTGAAGCAGGAGGCTTGGCAGGAATAGGTAGTCATGGCCAATTACAAGGCTTGGGCTATCATTGGGAATTATGGTCTAATGCCAGTGGAGGAATGAAAACAATTGACGCCCTGAAACAGGCAACTATATTAGGTGCTGAAGCGCTCGGCTTAGATGGTGATATTGGTAGTATTGAAGTAGGTAAGTTAGCTGATATTCTAGTTTTAGATAAAAATCCATTGGATGATATTCGCAATAGTAATTCTGTTAGGTATGTGATTAAAAATGGAAGAATTTATGATGCGAATACTTTAGATGAGGTTTGGCCTTTGGAAAAGAAGGCAGCAGAATTTCATTGGCAAACTAAAAAGCCTACGGGCTTACCTGGACTTAAAAAGGAATAGGTTCAATGTAAAATAATAATTTTTTAAATGCTTCAACAAGAGGGTATAACCGATTGCGCAGCAAAAGAAGAAGAGAAAAGTAAAAAACCTAAAAAAGAAGTAAAGAAGGCTGCGAAAAAAATATTATTTAATAGGTGATTAAAAAGCTAACGCATTGTTTAATAATGTTTTAGCTTTTTTATTAAGAGCTAAACGCCATTTTTATTAAAACTTAAAAGCAGACTTAAGAATAAAAGGCAATTAAGTCTTGAGTATTGGACTGTAAATGTGCAGATTACACCTTCCAAATTTAAAATTTACCTTAATAATAGCATTTAGCTCCAAATACAATTTCATTCGTCGATACTTATTTAATATCCATCTATAGTATAACTAAGGCTCATAGAAGTCGGTAGCCATATTGAATCTAAAATATTCAATTTAGCATCAGAATTATGTTTTAATCCCCAAATTAAAAAACATTTTTATGCATGTTAAGAATATTGATATTAATCATAAATTAAAAGGAGCTTTCTTTGATATGGCATATTCGCCATTTGTAATTTTAGATAAGGATTTAGTTTTTATAGATGTGAACCAAGTAGCTCTTTCTACTTTAAAAATTAAAAAGGAAGATTTAATTGGTAAAAGCTTACTAGATATTTTTCCATATCTGGAAGGATCTGAAAGAATTTTGTCCTATAGAAAAGTTATTGAAACGGGAGAGCCAATTGGTTTTGATGAAATTTCCTTATATACAGATGAAAAAATTCTCAAACTAACGCTTAGAGCATTTAAAATTGGAGAAGGAATTGGAATTGCGACTCTTGATGTTAGTAATCTAGTAAATACCATTGAAAAATTGAAACTGACTCAACAAAATTTAGAGGAAGTAAATAGAAACCTAAAAAGAAAAAATCAAGAACTTGAAGAGTTTTCTTATGTAGCTGCTCATGATTTAAGGGCTCCACTAACTAATATTCATAGTTTATTAGATATGTTACAATCTGAAAATGCTATCTCAGAAGCAGGAATGCCCTTGTTTGAAAAAGTGCAATATGTTACGCAACTTATGTGTGATAAATTAAAAGCATTAAATAAAGTAATAGCTATAAAATCTCCTCTTGATGCTCAGAAAAAGGAGGTGAATTTTTCGGAAATAGTTAAAAAAATAAAGGAAACACATTCTCAAGAAATTATTAATACGAGAACAATTATTAAAGAAGATTTTTCGAGTTGCCCTACGATAATGTATGATCCTATTCAATTTGAGAGCATATTACATAATCTAATTTCGAATTCGATAAAGTATAAACATCAAAGAAGAAAGCCAGTTATATTTTTAAAAGCTAAAGAAGTGAAAGGTAAGGTCATATTTACCATTAAGGATAATGGATTAGGTTTTGATGGAAAAATAAGCACAGATAAAATATTTGGACTTTTTAAGAGAATGCATACCCATGTTGAGGGGTTGGGTGTTGGTCTATATATTATAAATTCTATAATTACCCATAACGGAGGGAAAATAAAAGTAAAAAGTGAAATAAATAAAGGAACTGAATTTAAAATAAATTTCTAATGAGAGAACAAAATAGCACATTTAAAATCTTGCTTATTGAAGATGATGAGATTACAAACTATTTAACAATCAAAAAATTAAATAACCTAGGGTTTGAAAATATTGATACAGCCGAAAATGGACTTTTAGCTATTCATTATTTAGAAAAAAACCGGCCTAACTTAATAATTTTAGATATTAACATGCCCATTATGGACGGTTTTGAGTTTTTGGATTTTACAAATAAAAATAATCTATATCCCAATGTTCCAATCATTATCCTTACTTCATCAGGTAGACCATCAGATAGAGAACAAGCCGTGAGGTATAACAGTGTTATTGATTACCTCGAAAAGCCATTGAACTATGATAAAATACAGCAGATGCTTTTGAAAATAAGAGAAATAGTTTAGTTTTTAGATAATTATTCTGCAAATAAAATGCAAACTGGAGTTGGAGCTTTGATTTCAGATACATAAGAAAGTAATCCTGTTTCAACATTTCTTTTAAATGAGATTATATTATCAGAATCTTGGTTTGCGACTACTAAATAGGAGTCATCTGGAGTTAATGAAAAATTTCTTGGATTTTCACCTTTTGTAGGTTCATATCCAAGCGGTGTCAAAGAACCATTTTCATTATTTACACCAAATATTGCAATACTATTATGACCTCTGTTTGAAGCATATAAAAATTTGCCATCTTTAGAGATATGAATGTCAGCCGATTTGCTATAATCGGTATATTCTTTAGGTAGTGTAGATACAGAACTAATTTTTTTGTATTCTCCAGTTTCTAATTTAGAAATAAGAGTGATGGTATTATCTAATTCATTTAATACATAAACCATGCTCTTATCGGGGTTAAATGCAATATGTCTTGGTCCTGCACCCTGCGCCATACCAAGTTTGTTAGGCATTGCAGGCACTAATTTGTTTAATTGAGAATCTATAGTCGAAAACCATAATTCATTGGTGCCTAAATCAGCAACGATTACGTTATTGTCATTATTTTTTTCAAACCAAGCGGAATGTGCATGAGGTGCTTCTTGTCTATCAGTAGTTCCTTTCCCTACATGTTGTTGAACATCCAGTATATCACTTAGTCCTCCATTTTCTTTTAGATGTAATAAACCAATATTTCCACCAGTATAGTTCGCAGTTATAACATATCCGTTTTTGTTTACCCCAACAAAACAGGGATGTGCACCACCTGAAGAGGCTGTGCTTATGAGTTTTAAACTGTCATTTAGGATGGCATAAGATTTTACAAAACCAACATTATCTTTGTTCACTTCATTTACTGCCAAAACATACTTTTTATTTGGGCTTAATGCTAAATATGACGGATTTTCTGATTTCGCAGCTAATCCAATTTTTTTTAGATTTCCATCAGCTTCTATAACATATTTATATATGCCCTTACTATCTTTTTCTGTATAAGTACCCACATAGAAAGCATAATTCGTAATATTTTTAACCATTTCTTTTTCCAATTTTATTTCGTTTTTGCAATTGGTGAGTAGGAGTATGGCTATACAAGTTAGAGAAATTTTCATTCTTTTAATATTAATAAGGTTTTGTATTAATCTTTAATTGGCATTTCAATCTCTAAAACATCTTTTTTCCAATCGATAAGCTTAGATGGGTAATAATTCACGTTCATTCTTTCTAAATATGGGGTTTGATTGGCAAGGCGTATTTTGTAATTTTCCCAATTTCTATTTTCATCGGTAGTCCAGCCTAATTCTGCATAGCCAATAATTCTTGGAAAGGCTAAATATTCTAATTCTGCCATATTTGTAATTGTCTCTGACCAAAGCGGAGCTTCAATGCCTAAAATATTTTCTTTGCTAAGCTCTTTCATGTAATATTGAGGTGACCAATTATAAGCGGTGTCAACGGGAATATATGCAGCCCAATGTAAGCCGTATTTTGAAAGGCTATCATATTGCATGTCTAAGTAAGCCTTTTTGCCTGGTGAAAGTATGATTTTAGAGCCATTTTTAGCCGCGCGGATTGCATTTTCTTGTGTGCTCCAGTGTTGAGCAATAGTAGTAGAATCTATAGTAGATTGTGTGATTTCATCCCAGCCAATCATACGTTTGCCGTGCTTTTGTACAATTTTCTCAACCCTACTTACAAAATACACATAATCCTTCTTTTTCGTAACATGACTTTCATCGCCGCCAATATGAAAATAAGGGCCAGGAGTTAAAGATGAAACTTCTCTAACAACATCATCTATAAAATCATATACCGTGTCTTTATTAGTGTCAAAAGTACTAAATCCAACATGTGTTCCCGTATATTTTTTTGGTGTTTTTCCATTGCCATTTAAAAAAGGGTAGGCGACAGATGCTGCGTTGGTATGGCCAGGCATATCTATTTCAGGAATAATTGTAATATGGTTCTTTAAAGCATAAGCTACAATAGCTTTGTAATCTTCTTGCGTGTAAAACCCACCTTCGCCACCTCCAACTTCGGTATTTCCAGATGCTACGGTAAGGTTTGGCCAAGATTTTATTTCAATACGCCAACCTTGATCATCGGATAAATGTAAATGCAAAACATTCAACTTGTAATAAGCGAGAAGATCTATGTATTTTTTTACATCCGCAACACTAAAAAAGTGTCTGGCAACATCTAACATAGCACCCCGATATTCAAAACAAGGGCTATCTATAATTTTACCAGTAGGTACCAACCACATTTTATGAGTTGTAAGTGTATCGTTACTTTGATTCGGAATTATTTGCCGCAAGGTTTGCACTCCTCTAAATGCACCTTCTGCTGTTTTTGCATTTAATATGATTGAATCTTTAGTTATGTATAATTGGTATGATTCATTCGTTTGGAAAGCAGTACTGTCAGATTGGTTAATATATATAACTCTTTCTACTGCATCTAAATTTGTTGTGTTTACAGGAATAGACAACTTAATATGTTCTTTTATTTTTTGTGATAGAAATTCGCCAACTTCTTTAAAACCTTTGGTGGTTTGAGAAGTGTAAATAACTGTGTTTTTATCTAACCCAAAAGCTGAATTTGTGGCTATTATTTTTGATGGCTTAGGAATCATATATTCCAAAGCCAAATTCGTTTCAGGAAAGTTGATGACTACCTTCTTCTTATTTTCTCCACATGAAATAGAGAGTATTGCAATAAATAAAGTGATGCTTCCTAGTAAAATGTTTTGTTTCATTTTTTGAAATAAATTAATTCATATAGTTTTTAATAACAGAATACCATAGTTGATAACCATGATCATTCATATGTAACCCGTCATCAATAAATAATTCTGTTTTCAATTTTTTTTTGTCAAGCATGATATTCCAAACATTTGCAAATTCTAAATCATTATTTTTTTTGCAAAATCGTTGAAGCTTCCTATTAAATCTTTTGTATTTGCTTTTTAAATTCCACCTTACAATACTTGGTTTTGGAGAAATAAGAATAATTTTTGTTGTTTCGTTTTGATTTTTAATTTGAGTTATTATTGCAGCTAAAGAGCTGATAATATCTTTAGGTCTCTTTTTTGCAAATAAATCATTATCACCTTCATAAATAAAAACTTTTTTTGGTTTAAATTTTAAAATAAGCTCGTGAGTATAGCCTAGTAAATCAATTGCTTCTGAGCCTCCAAAACCAGAATTTATGATCTGGTGGTTCGGAAAAACATCTTGTAGATTTTTCCACATCCTAACACTAGAACTACCTGTAAATACTATTGTTTCCAGTGATGGATTCCAAATGCTATCATATTTTTTGTTGATGGAAATTACTTCATTCTTAAAAATTGGATTTTGTTGAGAATGAGTCAAGAAGGTAAACAATAGGAAAAAAAATATAAAAGCTTTCAAAAAATGTGAATTTAGAGTTCTAAGATACTTTTTCTTACGTTAAAGGTCAATTTTTTTTTTTTGAAACTATAAAAATCGATTCTGATAAAAAGTATACTAATGTTGTTATAAATACTTGCGTGATACAATCAGTTAATTGTATATTTGGCGCATCTTTTTAGAGATACTATTTTTCGGGATGTAGCGCAGCCCGGTAGCGTACACGGCTGGGGGCCGTGTGGTCGCAGGTTCAAATCCTGTCATCCCGACCAATCAGAAAAGTGATTTGCACACGCAAATCACTTTTTTTGCTTCTAGGAAATTGGAAATGCAGTTTACGAAATTAAGCGGAAACAAAAAAAGTAATGCCCAAGGCTTCATTTTTCTATTTACAATGAGAATTTTACTGTATCCTGCAAATCCTGTCATCCTAACAAAAAAGGGTTTTTAAATAGAATCCTGAATTAACTAATTAGAGGATATTCAGTAAATTAAATATTTTTTAATCTCATTTCTATAGCTTTAATATCAAAATAAAAGCGAACTAATAGCTTACCTTTTTAATACCTGATTTTTATAGTGTAGGAGTATTGTCCTTTGTAAATAAATTAAATATTCGTGCGTCTCTAGCAACGAATTTCCTTCGTTATATTTGTGGCATCTGAGTGATAAGTATATTTTTTTAAATACATCATACCTTGTCAATTGCTAATAATTTAGGGACAGGAATATTTAATATTAATTGAACTGAAGAATTCAATTTACATGACTTATTTTTTTATTAAATGTTTTTTGAAATCTTTCACATCTTCACAACATATTTGCTCCATAACTTGTTGTAATTCTGTTTTTAATAAAGAAATCGTATGATTACCACCTTCTTTACCAAGAGCTGCTACTCCATACATAAAAGAACGTCCCATAAATGTAAATGCTGCACCTGATGCCATAGTTCTGGCAATATCTGGTCCTGAGCGTAGACCGCTATCCATCATAACAGTAATTTGGTCTCCATATTTTTCTGCAATTTTGGCAAGTGGTTTGATGGTCGATTGGCCAGCATCTAATTGTCTTCCACCATGATTAGATACAATTATGCCATCTAAACCTAAACGAATTGCTTTTTCAGTATCAGCTTCATTAGCAACACCTTTAAGGACCAATTTACCTTTCCACATATCGCGAATAGGTTTTATCTTTTCTTCGTTTAACCTCCCTGAAAAGGTCTGATCCATAAACTTACCTAATTGCTTTAAATCTAAGTTTTTAGGCATATATGGCTTTAATGTTTCAAAATTAGGCTGACCATATTTTAAGGTTTCAATGGCCCAATGGGGTTTTCCCAAAACCTGAATAATATTTTTAATTGACATTTTTGGAGGCATTGCAAGACCATTTCTAATATCCCTTGGCCTAAATCCGAAAGTAGGTACATCACAAAGAATTACTAAAACGGGACATTCCACATCTGAAGCTCTTTTAATGAGATTATCACGTAGGCTATTTTCGGCAGGGTGATATAACTGAAACCATGCGTTCCCTTCTGTTAATTCAGCTACTCGCTCAATACTACTAGTTGATACAGTGCTTAATACAAATGGCACGTTGTGTTCGAAAGCTGCTTTAGCCAGAATTTCTGGTGAATTAGGCCACATAAGCCCCTGAAGACCAACAGGTGCTATTCCAAAAGGAGCATCATATGTGTGACCGAAAAGTTCGGTTTTCATACTTGAACCTGTATGTTTACTAAGGTAATAAGGTAAAAGTTCAACGTCACGAATTTCAGCAGTATTCTTATGTAGGTTTACATCTTCATTACAACCACCATCTAAATACTCAAACGCAAATTTTGGAATCCTTTTTTTCGCTCTTTCGCGTAGATCGGTGACGGATGGATATGAAGTGTTGATCTTAATTTTCTTTTCTTTTTTCATATTCATAATTCAAAAATATGTTCCATTAATCTCCATTTTTCTCCTGCTTCAGAATTGGGAAGGGCTTGTTGGTATTTCCACATTAAAGCTTCCCATTCTTGAACTTTGGGATTGTTCAAATCTGCTTTATTTTTAGCTTCAAATGAAAACTCAAGATGAGTTTCCATAATCATAAATACTCTATTTTCTACAAGATAAATAGCTAATTTTTCAATACCCGATCCCTTTATGCTTTTCAGGATTTCTGGCCAAACTTGTTTGTGAAAGGCTTTATATTCTGATATAAGAATAGGGTCATCTACTAAATCTAGTGCTAAGCAGTATCTTTTCATTTTTAGATTGATTTAACCTCGTGATTGTTAAATATATGTTTACCATACCATGCAATGTATATAAAGCACATTAATGGAAGAACAAAAGAAAAATTAACTTCTGAGACACCCATAATAGTTGTGTCTGCAACACCGTTACCTCCTAAATCAATAATTATTCCTTGTAATTTTGGCATTAATGCGCCTCCGACAATTGCCATAATTAAACCGGCAGAACCTACCTTAGATTGTTCTTCTGTTAAATCTTCTAAAGCGATACCATAGATAGTAGGAAACATTAAAGACATACAAAAGGATATAGCTACTAGGAAATATAATCCGACTATACCTTCAATAAAAATTGCGCCTAAAACACAAATGATTGCGACAAGAGAAAAATACATTAACAATTTACCCGAGCTCATAAATCTTAATAAATAGGTGCCTATTGCTCTTCCTACAGTGAATAACACAAAAGCTACCATTTGATAGTACCCTGCAGTTACACTGTCCATGAACATGGCTTCTGCATATTGATAAATATAGGTCCAGCACATAATCTGAGCACCTACATATAAGATTTGGGCTATAACACCTAATACATATTTTCTATTCTTAGCTAAAACTGCAAATGTTTTTCCAATACTTGGCATACCACCTTCATCTTTTGACTGCGGCATTTTATTCACTAGAAATAAGATAAAAATGGCAAGTAATACTAAGCCTAAAATAACATATGGATTTCGAATTACTAGTAAATCAGATGTTCTAATTAATACTTTTGAAGCTTCTTCTAAAGCACTAAAGTCGGCAATATCATCAGATTGTAAGTTCTTTAAGACAAATTGCTGTGCAACAAACAAACCTGCTATTAACCCAACTGGATTAAAGGCTTGTGCTAAATTTAATCGTTGGGTTGCCGTTCTTTTATCGCCCATTGCTAATATATATGGATTGGCTGCTGTTTCTAAAAATGCTAATCCGAATGTTAGTACATAAAGGCCCAAACAAAAGAACCAAAATTGTTCTGTTATTGCGGCCGGATAAAATAATAATGCACCACCTGCATATAATCCTAAACCTATTAAAATTCCAGTTTTATAAGAGTATTTTCTCATGAACATTGCTGCTGGTAAAGCCATACAGAAATAGCCTCCGTAGAATGCCATTTGTACCCAAGCGGCTTGAGAATTTGATAATTCTAACACTTTTTTAAATGCCTGAACCATAGGATCTGTTACGGCATTTGCAAATCCCCAAAGTGCAAATAAAGAGGTTACGAGTATAAAAGGTATGATTACCTTTTTTGAAACAACTAAAGGTTTGTGGGTTGATTTATTCATTTTTTTGTTGAGTTATTTATTTGAATAGCATAAAATGGCTATTAAAAATATAGCATTAGTATTTTTTAGCTTAAGGAAGTTTTTGAGCCTTAGTTCGTCAATAATGAACGGTCTAAATGCACATAGCCACCATCTACGGTAACAAATTGACCAGTTGTATGTGATGATCTATCTGAGATTGTAAACAAACATGTATCTGCAATTTCTTGAGGAGTTGTCATTCTATTTTCAAGTGGTATTTTCGCTACAATTGATTTTAATTTTTCTTCTCCGTTATCTAAAGATTTTATCCAAGTATCGTAAGCTGGTGTCCAGCTTTCTGCAATTATAATAGCATTAACACGAATTTTATCTTTAATTAAATCTACGGCCCATTCTCTTGTTAAACCAAGAACACCTCCTTTTGAGGCTGCGTAGCCAGAAGTTCCTCCTTGGCCAGTGAGACTAACTTTTGATCCTATGTTTAAAATATTTCCGTTGGCCTTTTTTATAAACGGCAAGCAATATTTAGTCATTGAAAAAAAGCTCACTAAGTTTAGTTTTAGGGACCACATAAAGTCGTCTATACTAGCATCTAAGCCAGCGCCATCATTTACTCCAATATTGTTAATTAGAGCATCTATACGGCCATACTTAGCGCCTACTTTTTTTGCGGCAGCTTCTACTTGGTTTGGGTCTGTTAAATCTGTTTTAACAAATAAGGCATCAATTCCTCTCTCTTGTAATTCTTTTTCATAACCAAATCCGCGATCATTTCTACAAACAATGACAGGAATTGCACCTTCATTTGCTAAAGCTTGAACAATAGTCTCACCAATACTTCCTTTTAATCCTGCTGCACCGGTTACTACAACTACTTTACCTTTTAAATGTAAATCCATTATTTATAGATTATAAAATTCTATTGCATTTGCCCCCATAATCTTATGCTGCTCTACTATGCTACATTTTGCAATAAAATCTGTTATTAGACTTTTTACTTTTGAATAATTTCCCGCAACCAAACATACTGGCCAATCAGATCCAAACATCAATCGATCTGGACTAAAAGCATTTAAAATCAAATCCATGTAACGATGAATTTGAGTGGCTGTCCAAGTTTTATAATCTGCCTCAGTTATCATTCCTGATAGCTTACAATATACATTCTCAAACTTTGCTATCTCTTTCATTAATACTGCCCATTCATCAAAAAGACCATCTTTTATGTTTGGTTTTGCAAGATGATCGATGACAAACTTCTGATTTGGAAATTTTTTCACAAACGCTAGTGTTGCTCTTAATTGATGTGGAAATATCAAAATGTCATATGTATAATTATACTTTTCTAATTTTGAAATTCCTCGAACGAAATCTAACCGAAGCAAAAAATTAGGATCAGGTTCTGCTTGTACCACGTGCCTGAATCCTTTTAACTTTTCAGCAGTCGTATATTCATCTAAAAGCTCTTCTATTTTCTCCGATCTTAAGTCTACCCAACCAACAACACCCTTTATAAAATTGTGCTTACGTGATAAGCCTAAAAGAAAATCTGTTTCTTTACTATTTTGATCTGCTTCAACAGCAACACAACCATCAATTCCATTTTCTTGGTAGATTTTTTCTAAATCACTAGGCAAAAAATCGCTTCGAATGGTAGACATATTATCATCAATCCAAGCATGTTTTTCTGCATTGTAAATCCAAAAATGTTGATGGCTATCTATAATCATTATCCTTTGTATGCAGTTACGTTTTGCTTAGATACTCCTAAGCCCTCAACACCTAATTCCATAACATCACCTTCTTTTAAATACATAGGTGGGGTTAATCCTAAACCTACACCAAAAGGTGTTCCCGTAGAAATAATATCGCCGGGTAATAAAGTCATAAATTGACTAATATAACTTACGACCTCTTGTATACTAAATACAAAATCTGATGTTGAACTGTTCTGCATCATTTTACCATTTAGTTTCAACCAAAGGTTAAGATTATTTGGGTCTTTTATTTCTTCTTTCGTAGCTAAAAATGGACCTAATGGTGCGAATGTATCACAACTTTTACCCTTTACCCATTGGCCTTCACGCTCTAGTTGAAAGGCACGTTCACTTACGTCGTTATGCAATACATAACCCGCAACATAATCTAATGCATCATCTTCTGAAACATAAGATGCTTTTTTTCCGATTACAACAGCTAATTCAACCTCCCAATCTGTTTTTGTACTTCCTTTTGGGATTACAACCGTATCATTAGGGCCAACAATAGAAGAAGTTGCTTTAAAAAATAAGACAGGCTCTTTCGGAATAGCCATACCGCTTTCTGCTGCATGTTTAGCATAATTCAAACCTACACATACAATTTTTGATGGGCGGCAAAGTGGTGATCCTAAACGAATATTACTTGCAATTTCATCACAATTTTTCTCGTTTTCATTCAGCCATGTTTTTAATCTTTCTATACCATTGGTGCCAAAAAATTGTTCTGTATAATCTTCACCAAATTTTGATATATCAATCTTTTTGCCACTGGCTAATTGAACACCCGGTTTTTCGTTATCAATATTTCCAAATCTTATGAGTTTCATCTATTTATTGTATTATATGATTTTATGCTTCGTAAAAGCAAATTCTATTATTTTCCATTTAATTTTATAAAACCTCCATCTATCGGAAAGTCTGTTCCTGTTACAAATGATGCTTCATCTGAACATAAATACAATGCCAGATTTGCTACTTCTTGCGGTAATCCCATTCTACCTATCGGTTGCGTTTGAGAAAGTTTTTCAAACATTTCTTCTACTTTGTCAGGGTAATTATCTTTTATAAACCCATCTACAAAAGGAGTGTGAATACGTGCAGGGGAAATGCAATTACATCTTATCCCATCTTTCACATAATCTTTGGCAACAGAATAGGTCATAGTTAGCGCTGCACCTTTAGACATAGAGTATGCAAATCTATCAAAAATACCTACCGAAGAAGCGATTGATGCCATATTGACAATCACTCCACTACCTTTCTTTTTCATATGAGGAATAACGGCATATATACAATTATAAACACCTTTTACATTCACATTGTACACTCGGTCAAAAGCATCTTCTGGCGTATTTTCTACATTGCCTACATGTGCAATCCCTGCATTGTTGATCAAAATATCAATAGCTGATTTTTCAGAAATTGTATGTATGATTTGTAGAACATCTTTTTGATTTACCACATTGCACTGGTGAACTTCAGCTAAGCCTCCATTTGCTTCTATTTCATTTTTTGTAATCTCAGCATTCTCCACATTCAATTCTAAAATATGAATATAGGCACCCTGTTCTGCTAAAGTCTTAGAAATTGCTTTACCAATACCACTTCCTCCACCAGTTATTATAGCTGTTTTATTTTTAAGGTCGAATTTCATTATTTGTTCAATTAGATGATTGATTTTGCCAAATTTTTCCATTCGGAAAATTGTATTCTTCTAATGATTTAGTTTTCATGGTAATGCTGTAACCAGGCATAGTTGGTGGCATATATGCGCCATTTTTAATAACAACTGGGTCATAAAAATGTTCGTGTAAGTGATCTACGTATTCAATAATTCTATTCTCAAGCGAACCACTAATTGCTATATAATCAATCATAGAAAGATGTTGTACATATTCGCATAATCCAACACCTCCAGCATGAGGACAAACAGGAATATTAAATTTGGCTGCCATTAATAAAATCGCTAAAATTTCATTTACTCCACCTACACGACAACTATCTATTTGACATATCCCTATCGCATTTGCTTGTAGTAGTTGTTTGAACATAACTCTGTTTTGACAATGCTCACCTGTAGCAACTAAAATAGGAGCCACTGCTTTAGCAATTTTAGCATGACCTAAAATATCATCAGGGCTTGTAGGTTCTTCTATCCACCATGGATTGAATTTTTTCAGTGCTGCCATATTAGTAATAGCTTCATCAACATCCCATTTTTGGTTTGCGTCCATCATCAATTTTAAGTCAGTGCCTATTTCTTCTCTTATAATTGAAGCACGACGCATATCATCTTTTAAATCAGAACCAACCTTTATTTTCATATGTTTAAATCCTTCGGCCTTGGCTTCACGACATAAACGTCTCATTTTATCATCAGAATATCCTAACCAACCAGCAGAAGTAGTATAGGCAGGATATCCATTTTTTAACAAATAATCAATTCGTTCTTGTTTTGATTCTGCTTTTTTTTGCAATAATTCCAATGCTTCATTAGGTGTGATTGCATCTGTAATATACGTAAAGTCAATACATTTTACCAATTCTTCTGGAGTCATATCTGCCAGAAGCTTCCAAAGTGGTTTTTTTGCTGTTTTAGCGTATAAATCCCAAACCGCATTTACGATGGCACCAGTGGCTAAATGAATTACCCCTTTCTCAGGCCCTAACCAACGTAATTGACTATCACCAGTAATCATCTTCCAAAAAGCTCCCATGTCTTTCGTAAAGGATTCTAAACTTTTACCAACAATTAAATTTGAAATAGAGTTGATGGCAGCAACGCATAATTCGTTACCTCTTCCAATCGTAAAAGTTAATCCGTGACCTTCAATACTATCGGGATGGTTTGTTTTTAGAATAACATATGCAGCTGAATAATCTGGATCAGGGTTCATGGCATCAGAACCATCCAAAGATTTACTCGTAGGAAATCGAACATCACGTGTTTCTATTTCTGTAATTAATATTTCTGTAGCCATTTATAGTATGTTTAAATGCAAAACTAAATGGCAAGGCAGAATAAAACCACCTAAAAAAACACCTTATTCGATACTTTTTTTGCCTTTTACCATAGATTTGCTATAATGCTGCAAATAGGAAGAAGGGGTAGACCCTTTAATTACCTTAAATTGTCTGTTAAAGTTAGATATATTGTTAAATCCACATAAATAGGCTATTGAAGTTATACTTTCTTTATTTTCTATTAATAATTTACAAGAATATCCAATCCTGATTTCATTGAGGTATTTTGTAAATGGTTTGCGATGTGTTTTTTTGAAAAATCTACTAAATGCAGATTTATTCATTCCAATATTTTTGGCCACATCACCGGAACCGATTGGCGAATTAAAATTTTGAAAAATATACTCGTACATTTTATCTAATCTCCTATTTTCAGTTTTATGAAAGCTATTTATAAAACCGCTACTTGATAATAATGTGTAGTTTTCGTGTTGCGATAAAAAATTTAGAATTTCAATTAGTTTTATTATTTGAGAAGTAGCATCAAGATTTTCTAGTTCTTCAATTGTATGTATAATGTTTACATTAAGGTCAATGAATTTAATTCCTCGATCTGCCTGCTTTAATAAATTGGCTATTTGTTTCATTTCGGGAACATCAAAGAACATTGAACCTAAAAAATCTGTTTTGAAATGAACAGATATGGCTTCGGCTTTTAAGTCGGAATTTTTTTTGAAAAACTGCTCATCATTTAGCCACATATGAGGAACATTCTTTCCTATTAAGACCACATCTCCAACATCAAATTTCTCAATACTATCGCCCACAAACCGCATTCCTGAGCTTTTTAAAATAATAACCAACTCTAGTTCTTCATGAAAATGCCAGATTTTTAAAAAATTATTAAAAAGGTTATGAGAAACCGTTAGGGATTTATTTTCGACGCTAGATCTATTCAGTAAATGAAGCTTCATAAATACATATTGGGATCACTAATAGTCTTGTTTTTGGCAAAATCATGATACAGTTTTATAGCTATATCAGAATTCAATAAAAAATTGTCTGAGATAATGTTTTTTGAAGCTATTGAAGCCATGGCTTATAAGCTGTTTTTTATACCCAATTCTAATCCTCTTAATTCCGCTAAACCACGTAATCTTCCGATTCCTGAATATCCAGGGTTTGTTTTCTTTTTTAAATCATCTAACATTTGATGTCCATGATCTGGTCGCATAGGAATGCTATCATCTTTTCGACCTACTTTGGTTCTCCGCTTTTGTTCTAAAATAATTTCTTTTACTACACTGTACATATCTACGTCACCATCTAAATGGTTGGCTTCATAAAAATTACCTTGCGCATCTCTTTTTGTACTTCTTAAGTGTATAAAGTGAACACGATCAGCAAAACGTTTGAAGATTTGAACTAAATCATTGTCTTCTCTAACCCCTAAAGATCCTGTGCAATAGGTGATCCCGTTTGAATTATTTGGCACTTGCTCAAATAAAAATGCGTAATCAGCCTCCGTACTCACAACTCTTGGTAAGCCTAAAATAGGGAAAGGTGGATCATCAGGATGAATGCACATCACTACATTATTTTGAGATGCAACAGGGATAATTTCTTTTAAGAAAGCCACTAAGTTCTCTCTTAATTTTGAGGCATCAATAGTATCATAGGTATCTAATGCTTTTTGAAATTGTTCTAAGGTATAGCCTTCCTCTGCTCCAGGTAAACCAGCAATAATAGTATTTATTAATTGTGTTTTTTCAGCTTCTGAAAGCTTCTCCAAATAAGCTTTAGCTTCCTTTTTTTGAGTGTCTGAATAACTGTTTTCCGCACCTGGTCTTTTTAATAAAAACAATTCGAAAGCTGCAAAAGCTGTCACATCAAAACGTAAAGCTCTTGAACCATCTTCAACTTCATAGTCAAGAGAAGTTCTTGTCCAATCTAAAACAGGCATAAAATTATAGCATACAATGTGAATTCCACAAGAGGCTAGATTTTTTATACTTTGTTTGTAATTTTCAATATACGTATTAAAATTCCCAGAACGAGTTTTTATGTTTTCGTGAACAGGAATACTTTCTACAACACTCCAGGTTAAACCTGCTTGTGCAATACTAGTTTTACGCTCTTTAATTGCCGCTACTTCCCACACTTCTCCGTTTGGGATTTGATGTAAGGCAGAGACAATCCCAGTTGCTCCTGCTTGTTTTATATCGGATAACGATACGGGGTCATTTGGCCCGTACCAACGCCATGATTGCTCCATTTTTATATTTTTTATACACCACTAAAAGCACTAAAGCCACCATCAATTGGGAGTACAGATCCTGTAACAAATTTGGAAGCTTCAGCACATAAATAATGTATAGTCCCATTTAATTCATCAGTTTCACCAAATCGTTTCATAGGCGTATTTCTAATAATGGTATCACCGCGATCCGTATATTTTCCTGTTTCTTTATCAATTAATAAATCTCTGTTTTGGTTTCCAATAAAGAAACCTGGAGCTATTGCATTTACACGTAAACCTTCTCCAAATTTTAAAGCTAATTCTACAGCTAACCATTTTGTGAAATTATCAATAGCTGCTTTAGAAGCTGAATAACCAACAACACGAGTAATCGCACTTTGCGCTGTCATTGATGAGATGTTTATAATTACCCCTTTTTTATTTTTTACCATCTCTTTGCCAAATACCAGGGCGGGTAAAATGCTTCCGAATAAATTTAAATCAACTACCTTTTTAAAGTGATCGATATTCAAATCAAATATGGTTTGATCAACACCAATTGTAGCTCCAGGCATGTTGCCACCTGCAGCGTTTATCAACACATCAATTGTACCGTGTTTTTTGATGATTTTATCAGCTACTTGCTTTAGCATGGCTTCATCTAATACATCACAAACAAAACCAGAAACTTTATCACTTATTTTCTTTAGTCTTGCAATGGCAGCATCAACACTATCATCTTTATGACCTAGAATTACGACCGTAGCGCCATTATTTAGTAAATAATGTGCCATTTCGCCCCCTAAAATGCCACCGCCTCCTGTGATTAAAATTACTTTATTCGCTATATCAAATAAATTCATTTACCTGTTATTTTTAGTAGGGTTATACTTATATTTTTGAAGAAGCAAAGTGCTATACTTTTTCATAGTTTTTGTACTGGAATCTATAACCTAAATTTAGGTTTGGAAATAATGGTATTAGTAATCATGGCATCTAGTCCCATTTGTATACAAATAGCGGTATTCGCTCCAGTAACAACATCAGAAATTGGTTTTTTATTTAAAATAATATGTTCTCTGAAATCAATTAAAGCCTGTTCACTAGGTTCCAAATGTGCTACATTAATCGGGATTCCTAATCCTTCTTCCCATTTAACTGTTGCACCAGAAACACCATCTAAAACTCCAATTTCTTTTTTATCATTTCCTTCAGGATAAAACCAAGCCTTGGTATAGTCAAGTATGATAGTTCCCTTATCTCCTTTTACTTTTATTTTATAGCCATCTTTAGCATTGCTGGTTAAGCAAGTAAATGTTGCTTTTACACCACTAGGGTAACTATATATGAGGTGAATATTATCATAAGTTTCACGCCCATCTTTCCAATAGTCTATGCCACCAGCACCCATAACTTGATCAGGTACTTCATCTAAAACCCAGTTGGCAAAATCTATTTGATGGGAGCAAAGTTCAGCGAGTAAACCACCAGAATATTGGCGGTACATACGCCAATTTATAGCTTTTTCCAGTTCTGGTTTTGGTACAGAACGTCTCCAATTACCATGACGATTCCACTGGCATTCGAAGGCAGTTATTTTTCCAATTTTTCCACTTTTTATTAGCGCAACCACATGTGTATATAACCTTGAACTATGGTATTGATGGCCCGTTTGGAATGTAGTATTGGATTGATTAACTTTCTGTACTAGTTTTTGAATACCATCATAACTCATAGCCATTGTTTTTTCACAATACACATGTTTGCCAGCATCTAATGCATCAATAGCAATTTGCGAATGGGTACTAAATGGTGTTGAAACAAGTATGGCATCAATATCTGGATTATCTAATAGCTTTCGATAGTCACTATACCCTTTAGCTTTTCCTTTTACAGCACGGAGACCCTGTTCCAATCGAAATGGTAAAACATCACAACATGCCGCAGCATTAAAATTTGCAATTTTATTGATATTAGCAATCATTCCAGTACCTCTGTCGCCAGTGCCAATAATTCCAATATTTAATGTGTCGTTTGCATTTTTAATATCAAAAACATTTCCTAAAGCTACTGCAGATGTTGTTAATGCTGCAGATGCAACAGAACTTTTGATTATAAATTCTCTTCTTTTCATGTAAAACTTTTAATGTATATCGTACTCAAGATAGGCTTTTAGTGATACCGTATTATACGGGATTAATTTCCCATCCTGGTTCGTACGTTCTCGACCATAGTTTCATTGCTTCTCTATTAAATATTCGTCCCGTATTTTCGTCAACCTCGAATGAATTATCTATTCTATATGCAATATTTGCATAATGTGTTAGCATTTGGCTTATTGCTCCTTCATCAATAGGTGATGTTAATGCCGCTTTTCCTCTAATGGCATCAAAAAAGTTTACCGTATGTGCGGCAGAAAGTTGACCCCCACCACCTAATGCATTACCATCTTCTATACCAGGCACAACGTTATCTTTTATTAAATTGCCATTTAGGTCATATAACTTATAGCCATCACGATCTATTTTAGTAGAACCTTTAGAGCCATAGATTATTGTACCTCTACCGGAACCATATTTATCATATCCGTTACGACTTCGGCCATCCCATTGAATTGTTTTGTTTCCAGCAAATTTGAATGTCGCTTCCATGGTATCATACATTTCCCATCCGTCATTTTTATATTGAAATTTCCCTGCATTTACATCAACATGTTCAGGGTATTTTACATCAAGGGCCCAACGAGCTATATCTAATTCATGTGTTGCATTATTGCCCATTTCGGCGGTACCATAATCCCAACCGTACCAATGCCAATTATAATCCCAAGTGTTGTCTGTATATGCTCTTCTTGGTGCAGGACCTTGAAAAAGCTCCCAATCTAGTCCTTCTGGCGGATTACTTTTTACTTGTTGAGGTACAGCGCCTCTTTTATTGGTATAAAATGCAATTGCATTGTATACATCCCCAATAATACCATTATGGATTTCTTTAATTATTTCTTGTGATTGTAAGGAAGATCGTTGTTGATTTCCCATTTGTACAACCTTATTAAATTTTTTCTGATAAGCGACTAGTAGTTCTCCTTCTTCTGGATTATGACTACAAGGTTTTTCTAAAAACACGTGTTTATCAGCTTGCATTGCCATGCAAGCACCAGGAGCATGCCAATGGTCTGGAGTTGCCATAAAAATAGCATCTACATTTTTGTCATTTAGTATGTTTCTAATATCGTTTTCTAAAATTGGTTTATTTGTGATTTTTTTTGAAACGTTAGTCATGGCCTTATCACGTTGGCTTTTCATAACGTCACATAAATAAGTCAGTTCAATATTATTTTTTTTGTCCGCTATTGCTGGAATATAGGCGTTATATCGCCTGCCTAAACCTTGAATTGCTACGTGGATTCGATCATTTGAACCAATAATTTTAGAATAACTTTTTGCAGACATGGCATTTACACTATGGGTGCCTATTGTAACTCCAACAGCACCGATTGCTGTTTTTTTTATAAAATCTCTTCTATTTGACCCCATATTTTTACTCTTTTATTGTATGAATTGAACGTATTTTTATGTTTTTAAATGCGACTAAATCTCCATGATCTTGAAGTAATATTTGTCCTCTATCTAATTCACCAAAATTTGGCCATTTTTTATATTTGCTTTCGGACACTAATTTTCTATAGGCTTCACTTTTTCTTTCATATTCTAAAACTTTTACACCATTTAACCAATGCTCAACATGATTATCTTTTGATAGGATATACGCAGTATTCCATTCTCCAATTGGGTTAATAGGTTTATTCGGATTGGCCTGTATTAAGTCATATAAAGAACTTACAGTTCTGCTGCCATCATGATTTCCTAATTTAGCGTCAGGATGTAAAGCATCATCTAAAATCTGATATTCTAAACCTATAGAAGAACCTTCTCCTTTGTTTAAATTAGTGTCTACATAATACTTAATTCCGCTATTTGCTCCTGGTGTTAATTTAAAATCAACAGTCAATTCAAAATCGGAATACAAATCATTTGTTACAATATCACCACCAGCTGTTGCTTCCCCACCGCCAGAAGCAAGCACAGTTAAAATACCATCTTCAATTTTCCAACCCGATTTTGGGAACTCTTCTAATTTAGCACCATGCCAACCGTTCGTTGTTTTGCCATCCCATAATAATTTCCAGTCATTTTTCTTTTCGTCGATGGTTAATTGATTTTTTGTGTTTATTGGGTTGATAGCAGATTTCTTAGAATATTTAGAAACATTATCTGTAATAATTTTAATATTCTTCCAGATAATTTCAGTACCCTCTTTATTATCGTCATGTATGGCATGAACTTGTAAGCATATGAATCCCTTAGCTGTTTTGTCATCTATTAAATAAGCAGCAGGCACATTATTAATCCATGTTTTTAATGTGTCTCCAATAGCTTCAATTCGATAATGATTCCAATCGTTTTGTTTAAAGGCTTTTTGGGCATTGGGGTTGTTATCTAAGGTATTTAACCATCCACGTCGAGATTCGTCATAAATACCAGCACTCCAAGCTCTTTTCGATGGGTCTATTTCTACTTGGTAACCATGCACTTTACCATCTTTATAATAAGGGAAACTGTTACTTCGTATTTGTATTCCTGAGTTCATAGTAGAATCTACCTTGTAGTCCAATTCTAGAATAAAATCGCCGTACATTTTGTCTGATGTTAAAAACGAGTTGGGTGTATCATGAACAGTACTACCAACAATGGCACCATTTCTGACACTATATAGGGCAACACCTCCTTTTTGGTTCCATCCATTTAATGTTTTTCCATCAAATAAATCTATCCACGGAGTTTCATCTTTCGGTTGGTTTTTACAGTTAAAAAATAGAGAAACTGCTAATAAAAACAATAGTTTATTTAATAAAATAGATTTTTTCATTGTGAATTTTGGTTTGTTAGTTGTTAGGCAAATTACTTTATCTATTACTTTTTTGAATAGGTACATTAGTCCAAGCCATGGACTTATTACCTATGCAGTCTTTAAAAATACTATTTCAAAAATTAATCGTTGTACTTTCTATCAGAAAATTAATTTGATATTTATTATTTGGCAAAGTATTTTTCATGAATAAGGTTACTCTTGCTATTTTACTCAAAATAAAATACCCATCCATTAATAGGCCTTTTAGTATCAAAAAACTTAATAAATTAAGAGCATGGAAAAACTATATCGATTAAAGGATCCCTTATTACTGGGTTTGTCATCAAGCTTATTGGCGCAGACGAAGGTGTCTGGTACTGTTATGAATGATCAAGGTATGCCAATTTCAGGAGAAAATGGGGTTGTTTTGGTAATGTTGCCTATGTCGTATTTCATAGTATAGTTTATTCAATTGGGCAATGTACTATGAAACCTAGATGTACACATGTCTTATTTAATTGTAATTTTGTTTTCAGCATAAAAATTATTGAGGGAACAAAATACTAATTATTGCTTAAAAAAGAACAATTGAATCTAAAAGGTATATGCTATAACTTTCTATTTTTTTTAGCTGTAGTTAATTGCTGTGCGCAAGGGCAATCTATTTTTAATAGAATAAACCAATCGGATGGTCTTTCTAATGGTAGAGTAACAAGTATTGTCAAAGAGCCAAATGGTTTTGTCTGGATTGGTACTAAAAATGGCTTAAATCGGTATGATGGTTACCAAATGAAGATTTATAATAAAGAGAATAGCTCTATTGGTTCTAATGATATTTCTGATCTTTTAATTGATAGAAAAGGGCAGCTTTGGATTACCACCTTAGGAGGAGGATTAAATTTATATGACCCGCTAAAAGACGATTTTGCAGTTTACAAAAAAGACCCTGCGAATTCAAATTCTTTACCCTCGAACCAATTGAATACTATTTTTGAAGATAGTAAAGGTAATTTATGGCTTGGAAGTGAGAGTGGGTTAGTACTTTTTAAATCAAATGTATCTTCAAAGTCCTATGTTCATAATCAGCATAATGAAAATTCGATAAGTAATAATAGTGTAACAAGTATTTTTGAAGATAAAGTTGGAGATCTATGGGTTGGAACTTTTGGCGGTGGCTTAAATAGATTTTCGGTATCAGAAGAACGTTTTGAACGTATAGTTCAAGAATCGGAGTATTTCACTGATTTTATTTATGCGCTTTCTTATTTAGATTCTGATAATTTATTGCTTGGAACAAGTGGTTCGGGACTTTTGGTTCTTAATTTGGATCGCATGGAATTTTTTGATTATTTCAAGGAATACCTCCAAATGAAGACAGATGTTAGTATTGTTAGAGCAATACACCATGATAGTCAAAATGGGGTATGGGTTGGAACCGATGGAAATGGGATATATCATATAAAAGGAATTGATAGTACTAAGCCTAGTATTAATCATTATGAATATAGTCCTCAATTAAAATCATCAGTTTCTGGTAATGCTATTTATGAAATTATGGAAGACAATGATTCCAATATCTGGATCGGAACAGCATGGAATGGACTTAATTTTTTAGATAGAGAGAATAATCTTGATTTTTTATATAGCGATATTTCAGGGAAAAATTCATTTCCCGTTTTATCTATTTACAAAAATAAAGAAAAGTTATATCTGGGTTTAGACGGTAATGGTTTGTCAATTTTAAATTTAAAAGAAAATGGCAATAACACGATTAACTATGCGAATAGTAATTTATTGAATAATGCTTATGTTCAGTGTGTAAAAAAGAGTACAACAGAGGCGTTTTGGTTAGGCACTTTTTCAAACGGATTGATACATTATAATCCAGAAACAAAAGAAACCTACGGTTATAAATACGATAAGAATAACAAGACATCTATTAGTTATAATGATGTGCGTGATCTATTAGAAGAGGAGAATGGCAATCTGTGGGTGGCAACTTGGGGTGGAGGTCTAAATTACTTTGATGTACAAAAAAAATCTTTCAAAAGCTATCGAGAAAATACCACTTCAGAAAACTCGATAAATAGTGATAATATAATTTCATTAGAATGGGATAACGAAAATATTTGGGTGGCTACTTTTGGTGGTGGGCTTGATTTTTTTAATACAGGAACTCAGAAATTTACCCATTATGAGCATAATGAAGAAAATCCAGATTCCCCAAGTAGTAATAATTTACTAGCAGTTTATAAAGATTCAAAAAACTATGTTTGGATTGGAACTTCTGGTGAAGGGATTAATCGTTTAGATCTTAAGACCGAAAAATTTGATCGTTTTGAGAAAGAAACAAATATTAGATATCAAACTATAACTGCAATAGTAGAAGATAATAATGAGGTTATTTGGTTTAGTACCAAACAAGGTATTTTTAATTATAACTATAGTACAAATACGTTCAATACATTTCCTAAATTAAATGGTGATTATCATATAAATTCAGTTTTTAAAGATGAAGTAGGCATGCTCTATTTTGGCGAAGCTAATGGTGTTTTAAAGTTCGACCCTAACATTATTTCTTACGAAAGTAAAACACCACATGTAGTGTTGACCTCTTTTAAGCTTTTTAATGAAGAAATAACGCAAGGTGAAAATAGCTTACTCGATAAGAATATTGTTTATGAAGATCATATCACATTAAAACACAATCTTGATGTTATTACCTTTGAATTTGGTGCCTTATTGTTTCCTTATTCTTCAAATTGTGAATACGCCATCAAAATGGAAAATTTTGATGAAAATTGGAGGAATATTGGTTCGGATCGTACCGTAACCTATACCAACCTTTCTCCTGGAGATTATACTTTCAAAGTAAAAAGCCATGTGATTGGTAGTGAATGGACAGATGATTTTACAGCCGTAGGGCTTAAAATATTAAAACCGTTTTGGCTACAATGGTGGGCTTTCCTAATCTATGCATTACTTATATTAGGCTTGTTTTATGTATTTAAGAAATACATAATTGCTTGGGAAAGGCTAAAGTCTAATTTAAAATTAGAGAAGCTTACCCATGAAAAGGATACGGAGCTATATAATCTTAAACAGCAGTTTTTCACCAATATTTCGCATGAAATTAGAACGCCTGTCACCTTAATAATGGGTGGGGTTAATAGATTAATTAAAAATGGAGTGTATGTGAAATCGAACCAAACGATTGCTCTAGATGCCATAAAAAAGAATAGTAATCAGCTTTTGCAATTGGTGAATGAACTGTTAGATTATAAGAAGCTAGAGTATAAAGAGCTAAAATTAAGTGTTGCTGAAGACAATTTTGTAAAGTATTGTGAAGAGGTCTATTTATCATTTACAGAATTGGCACTTCAAAAAAATATAAATTTTGTTTTTAGAAGCTCTTTACCCAAAATAATGCTTTGGTTTGATAAGAATCAATTTGAAAAAGTACTAAATAATCTACTATCTAATGCATTTAAATTTACTAAAGAAGGAGGCGATATTACCATTGAAATAGAAAATAATGTTGATGAAGTGCTACTTAGAGTAAGTGATAATGGTTTTGGAATGAAAAAAAATCAATTGAATAAAATATTCAATAGATTTTATCAAGTAGATAATGGTAAGACCACTACTGAAAATGGTTTTGGATTAGGCTTAGCAATCACCAAAGAAATAGTAGACCTACATAAAGGGAAAATAATAGTACAGAGCAAAAGAAAATTAGGTACTCAATTTACGATAGGTCTACAAAAAGGATATGCCCAATTTAAAAAAGAAGAATTGGTTTTAGAGAATGGGAATAGTGAAACTGTAGAAAACTATATACAAGATCATAATACTAGCTCTGTTAGCAAATTAAAAGACTTTTCTGCTTTTAAAAATCAAACGATATTAATTGTGGAAGATAATTTGAGTATTCGAAAATATATCTTAGAACTTTTTGAAGGAAAATGTAATATAGTCGAAGCCGAAAATGGAGAACAAGCATATGCCCTTGCCGTAGCAGATATTCCTGATCTTATTGTAAGTGATGTTATGATGCCAATAATGGATGGTATTTCATTAACCAGAAAATTAAAATCGGATGTTCGCACCAGTCACATTCCAATTATACTTTTAACCGCAAGAGCATCGGTTATGAATCAATTAGAAGGTTTAGAAACTGGAGCTGATGACTATATTATTAAGCCTTTTAATGAAGACTTATTATTAAGTAGAGTTAATAACCTATTGAAAACACGATTGTTATTAAGACAGCGATTTGAAACAAATGGATTAGCACTTTCTGACGATTTTAATCTGAATAGAACTGATAAACAATTTTTAGAAAAAATTATCGACATTATTAAACGAAATATAGATTCTGAAAATTTAAATGCTAAGTTCATCTCACAAGAAGTGGGGATGAGTCATTCGGTATTGTATAAAAAAATAAAAGCAATGACGGGAATGACTTTTATTGACTTTGTTAGAGATTATAAACTTAATACAGCTAAAAAGTTAATTCAAGAATATAACTTAACTGTTGCTGAGGCGTCCTATCATATTGGATATTCAGATAAAAAGTATTTTAGTAAACTTTTTAAACAACGATTTGGGAAAAGTCCATCAGAGTTTTATACTAAAAATTAATTCGTTATTAGAATTATTGCTTTTGTAAAGTAATCTTGTACGTCGCAAAGCCCTGTAATTTCTTAATAATTTGCCTAAAAACGAATTCTTCTCCCTTCAAAAACGAATTCTTCCCCCATGTATTTAACCGTAAAACAATTACTTGCAGCAGCTTTTGTAAATACACAAAAAAGGCTTGTTTTTTTTGATGAATCAATAAAATAAGCAGCCCCTAATTGCCATGTTTACAATTTAATATTTCTGAGTACTTGATAAAAATTAATACTATGCGAATGAAACTAACTAATTCTTATTCTATATCCATAAAGCATTTTGTGGTTATTGGAATATTTCTCATCTCTACAGCTATATATAGTCAAAACAATATAGTTACGGGAGTGGTAAAAGAAGCTAGCACTTCTCAACCATTACCTGGGGTAAGTATTGTTTTAAAAGGAACAACAAATGGTGTTTCGACAGATTTTGATGGAAATTATTCTATACAGGCCAATAATGGAGATATTTTAGTATTCTCTTACATAGGATTTAAATCCGTCGAAATTAAAGTTACTTCAAATACACTAGATGTAGCATTGTCCGAAGATTTTGAAAAATTAAATGAAGTTGTCGTCATTGGTTATGGTACAACGACCATAAAAGATGCTACAGGTTCAGTAACCGCAATTACCGCCGAAGATTTTAATCAAGGAAATATTGTAACTCCAGAGAATTTAATTAATGGAAGGGTTGCAGGTTTAACGGTAAACACGGGTGGAGAGCCTGGTTCTGGTTCTACCATACGTATTCGTGGAGGTTCTTCTTTAGGTGCCTCTAATGATCCACTTATCGTAATAGATGGTTTGCCTATAGATAACGTTTCTATTGGCGGGTCTCGTTCTATTTTAAGTACGATTAATCCAAATGAAATCGAATCATTTTCGGTATTAAAAGATGCTTCAGCAACGGCTATTTATGGTTCGAGAGCATCAAACGGAGTTATTATAATTAGTACCAAGAAAGGAAAAAGAGATTTATCGGTTGATTTTAACATGTCAATGGGTGTCAATACTTTAACAAAAACGGTTGATGTGTTTTCTGCAGAGGAATATAGAAAGCTAGTCACTGAACAGCAACCAGATTTACTTCCTTTATTAGGAACTTCAAATACCAATTGGCAAGATGAAATTTATAGATCGTCTTTAAGTTCTAATCAGAATCTTAGTATTCAAGGCTCGTTATTTGATAAAATACCAACTAGGTTGTCTATTGGAAGAACCTTACAAGACGGATTGCGATTAACATCAGAATATGAGCGTAATTCTGGAACTATTTCCTTAAATCCAACTTTCTTTGATGACCATTTAAAAGTTAGCTTAAATGCTAACGGTAGTTTGGAAAAAAACAGATTTGCGCAAGGGGAAGAAGGCAATGCGATTACATTTGATCCTACGCAACCTGTATATGATGTTAATTCTCCATTTGGGGGATTTTTTCAATATACAAATTTAAATAATGACGGAATTTTAAATGAGAGCGATTTAGTATCATTGGCTCCCTTTAACCCAGTAGCCAATTTATTGCAACGAAAAAATTTAAGCGATGTAAAAAGATTTTATGGAAATCTTAAACTAGATTATAAATTCCATTTTCTACCTAAGCTATCTGCAGTGGCAAATTTTGGATATGACGAACAGCAGGCGGATGGTGAAGTCAATGTTTCAAATTTGAATCCGCTCACTCAAAATGATGGAAGCATAGTAGGGTCACAATCCACCTATGCTAATTACCAAAGAAATAAATTATTTGATGGTTATTTAAAATATGATCAAGATGGTGATCAATTAGATTTTGATTTTACAGGTGGGTATTCTTTTCAAAAATTTGAAAGCAGCCAGTATGTATCTGGAGAGTTGTTGGATGATAATGATGATACTGCTCCTGTTTTAAATATCGATCCTGATTTAGTTTTAATTGGTTTTTTTGGAAGAACTAATATCTCGTGGGTAGATAAATATTTATTGACACTATCGTATAGAAGAGACGGCACCTCTAGGTTTAGTAAAGATAACCGGTGGGGTAATTTTCCAGCTGCTGCATTTGCATGGCAAATTAGTGATGAATTTTTTCCTAATGCGAAAGTACTTTCAAATTTAAAATTAAGATTGGGTTGGGGTATAACAGGGCAGCAAGATATTGGGAGAACAAATTCGGACTTATTTAGAGCACGTTATGTAACAGGGTTGCCAGCATCTCAATATCAATTTGGAAATCAAACCTATCCTGTTGGAATACCTTCTTTTAGAAATGAAGATATTAAATGGGAAGAAACCACGGCCTATAATGCTGGGTTCGATTTCGGACTTATAAATGACCGTTTTACAGGTTCTATTGAAGGTTTTTATAAAGAATCTAAAGATTTATTAGCAAATGCTGCAATTTCGGATGGTTCTAATTTTAGTAATTCGGGTTTTCAAAACATTGGAAATTTCACTTCCCAAGGTCTTGAGTTTACGATAAATGGGGATGTTATAGAAAATACAGTTGATAAAGGTTTTAATTGGAATTTAAATTTCAATGCAACCTATATACAAACCGAAATTAAAAAGTTGGCATTAGATCAAGATCAATTGGTTGGTGGTATTTCGGGTGGGGTAGGAAATACTATTCAAGTAAATAGGGTTGGTTATGCTCCTTATTCATTTTATGTGTACAAACAAATATATAATTCAGAAGGAAACCCAATTGAAGGTGGTTATGCAGATTTGAATGGTGACAATATTATTAATAATGATGACCGTTATATTCTTAAAAATGGAGCACCCGACGTTACCATGGGGTTCTTGTCAAACATGAGTTATAAGAATTTTGATTTTTCTCTTAACTTAAGAGCAAATCTTGGAAATTATGTGTACAATAATGTAAATTCTTCAAGGTCTCAATTAAGTTTATTACAAAATAATGCAGTAGCATCAAACTTACCTAGAGCTGTTCTGGAGTCTAATTTCACCACTACATCTGATGTAATTCTTTCGGATTATTATATTGAAAATGCATCCTTCTTAAGAATGGACAATGTAACTTTTGGCTACACTTTCGCTAATGTTTTGAATAGCAGATCATCATTAAGAATGTACGCTAGTGTTCAGAATGTCTTTGTGATTACTGATTATTCAGGATTAGATCCAGAGGTTTTTGAGAATGGTATTGATAATACAATTTACCCAAGGCCAAGAACATTTTTATTAGGTGCGAATTTAAGATTTTAAAATAAAAAATAACAGTGATGAAAAAGTTTAAAACAATCATTTTAATGTTCGGTACATTCGCTTTTATTGGATGTATAAATGAATTAGAGGTGTTGCCAGAAGATCCTGATACATTTATAGTGGATGATTTCTATACGACACCAGAATCTTATATACAGGGTTTGGCTGGGGTATATGGTAACTTATCTTTGACAGGAGCTGAGGGTCCCGATAACTCAAATATTTCAGGCCTCGATGCTGGTACAAGTCAATATGGGCGTGGTTTATGGAATATGCAGGAGCTTACTACCGATGAGGTTTTATGGTCTTGGGAAAACGATCCAGGAACTCGAGAATTAAATCGAAATACGTGGACTGCAGATAATGTAATTCTTCGAGGTTTATTTGGTAGAGCAATGACTCAGGTTGCTTTTTCGAATGAATATTTACGCCAAACCGCAGATGACAAATTATCAGCAAGAGGGATAGATGTTGATACAAAAAGTAAAATTAGTACCTATCGTGCAGAGGTAAGATTCTTAAGAGCTTTAGCGTATTATCATATGATGGATTTATTTGGAAAGGCTGGATTCATTACAGAAAATGATCCTATTGGTGCTTTTCAATCTCCTGAATATAACCGTGCTCAATTGTTTTCGTTTATAGAGGCAGAGATGACCGAGATATTACCAAATTTGGCAGATCCATTGCAAAATGAATATGCTAGAGTTGATAAAGCTGCGGCATGGATGCTATTGGCAAAAATATATTTAAACGCTGAGGTTTTTATTGGCGAAAATAAATATGCAGAATGCCTACAAAACTGTGAGAAAATTATAAATGCAGGCTTTTCACTTGCCCCAAATTATCTAAATGTTTTTATGGCAGACAACGATAAAGGTGCAGCAAGAAATGAAATTATTTTTCCAGTATTGTCAGATGGTGTAGTTACTCAAAATTATGGACCTACAACATTGATGATTAATGGGCAAGTAGGTTCTTTAGAACAAAATGGAGCCAGTTTTGGAGTCAATGCAGGAGGCTGGGGTGGTGCTTTAAGAGTTACGCGTCAATTTTCAGAATTGTTTTTAAGTGGACCTTATGATACCGATACTAGAAATACCCTTATTGTTGGTGATAGGCCTATAGATTTGGTGCCAGTTAATAATAATGGAACAGGATATGTTATCGGAAAATGGTCCAATAAAACTGCCGATGGAACTAATGGTGCTGCCACTGAAATTGTAGATACTGATTTTCCAATGTTCCGATTGGCTGATGTGTACCTCATGTATATAGAAGCACATTTAAGAGGTGGAGGTGGTGATGTAACAACAGCTCGTGATTTATTCAATGATTTAAGAACTAGAGCAAATAACCCAAATACGATTAGTTCAACAGATCTATCTCTTGATCTAATTTTAAATGAAAGACTTATAGAATTGCATTGGGAAGGCCATAGAAGGCAAGATTTAATCCGTTTTGGAAAGTACATTTCTGGATCCTATAATTGGTCTTGGAAAGGTAGTGCACCCAATGGAATTCCATTACATGCTAATAGAGTTTTGTTTCCAATACCAAGTGCAAGTTTAGCCGCTAACCCAAATTTAACCCAGAACCCAGGATATTAAAATAGTAAAATAAAAAACCAGAAAAATGAAAAAAATAATTTTTCCCTTATTGTTAACCTTATTCACATTGATGATTTCTAGTTGTGATGAAGAAACAGGACCAGTATTTGAAACACAGATTCCAGAAGAAGGAATTGCATTTACGAATGCATTTGCTAGTAACTATTTAATCTCAGAACAAACTGAAGATAATATTGCAGATCGATTTTTATGGAATATGCCAGATTTTGGGATTCCTACAAATGTCACTTATGAAATACAAGGTTCAATTGATCCTGAGTTTACAACATTCGAAATTATAGGTTCAACCAACGAAACTAATTTTGCTGTTCTTGTAAGTCAGTTATTAGATTTTGCGAAAGATCTAGGCCTAGATGATGACCCTACGACAACTACAGAAGCTGGAGCACCAAATAATGTAGGGCAACTATATTTTAGAGTCCGGGCATTCTTAGGTTCTGATGCTGCTGGCTCTGAAGAGGTTATGTCTGATGTTCAGCCAATTAGTATTACATGGCTAGAAAAAGCTATTGTCGGAGGCGCTTGTGATTCAATTTTTGCAGTTGGCGATGCTATTGTAGATGCAGGATGGAATTTTCCTGGTATTGAATTAGTATGTGATACTGATGTACTTACAGTTAAATTATCATTGACAACAGGAATCTTTAGATTCTTTGAAGTGTCTGGTGACTGGTCTTCTGGATTAAACTTCCCCTATTTTATAGATGAAGGGTATACCATCGATCCTAATTTTGAGGATGCTCAAGATAATGATGGTAATTTTAGTTTTATAGGTACACCAGGAATATATACTTTGGTTGTAGATAATGTAGCCAAACAAATCACATTAACACCGTCTAGTTCATTGTGGGCTGTTGGTGGAGCAGTTCCCGGTGGTTGGGATTTTAATGACGATACAGTGGAGTTTATTGAAAGCAGTCCTGGAATTTGGTCAGCTTCAATAACCTTATCAAATGATCTTTTTCGCTTTTTCCAAGTATTTGGGGTTTGGGATACCAATAACAATTTCGCCTATTATGAGGATGCTGGCTTTACTATTGATGGTGGTTTTGAGAACGATGGAGGAGGAGATGCTAATTTTAATTTTGTAGGAACCCCCGGGACTTATATATTAACTATTAATGAGGTAGATAAAGTAATCACTTTAGAATAAAATTATAAAGTTGAGTTAGCTTTAATTAGTAGGAAGTAGAAGTTTAATCTAAACCTATATTTCCTACTTTTCGATAACATAACGGTTTAAAACTATTAATGATGCCTATTCAAAAAATACTATTAATTTTTATTCTTATCCTTTCCTGTTCTTCCAATGGAAATGATAGTGAAGAAATCAAGAATCCTATAGAAGAAAATCCTACAGAAGAGCCAAATGTAAATGAATCTGTTGCATTTTATTATGGCGCAGATTTGTCGTATGTAAATGAAATGGAAGACTGTGGTGCGTTGTATTATGATTCTAGTAATGTGAAGAAAGATCCTTATCAGATTTTTGAGGAAGAAGGCGCGAATCTTATTAGAATTCGTTTGTGGCATAATCCAACTTGGACTGCTTATTCTAATTTTAATGATGTAAAAAAATCTATTCAAAGAGCTAAAACATTGGGAATGAGTGTGCTTTTAGATTTTCATTATTCTGATACTTGGACAGATCCAAGCAAACAGGGAATTCCGGCTGCATGGTTAGCTAAAGTAAATGATACCGAAGCTTTGGGGGGTCTATTATATGACTATACTTATGAAACCTTAAATGTATTAGCAAATGAAAATCTGTTACCAGAAATGGTTCAAGTGGGTAATGAGATAAATATAATGATTTTGCAAGAGGGCGAATCTCAAACTCCTATGAATTGGTCCAGAAATGCTACATTAATAAATAAAGGAATCAAAGCAGTTAGAGATATTGCAAAAGAAAAGAATGCGGAAATAGGGGTGATGTTGCATATTGCACAACCAGAAAATGCTCTTTGGTGGTTTGAGCAAGCTACTCAAAACGGAATTACAGATTACGATTGGATAGGTTTGTCGTATTACCCAATTTGGTCAGATTATACGCTTGACAACGTCGGAGTAGCGTTTAAAACGCTTAAGGATACCTATAAAAAACGACTTATGGTCGTCGAAACTGCTTATCCGTTTACCATGGAAAATAACGATGCTGCTAATAACATTTTAGATGTTAATGCCTTAATAAATGGCTATCCTGCATCAGGAGAAGGGCAATTGAATTATTTGAATAAGCTGAAGTCTGAAATTATATCTGCTGGCGGTGAGGGACTTATTTATTGGGAACCAGCTTGGGTTTCTACATCATGCAGTACGTTATGGGGGCAAGGTTCACATTGGGATAATGCGACTTTGTTTGATCATAATTATAAGCCAACAAAAGGTATGGATTTCTACAACGGTTCTATAAAATAATATTTGGTAAGTAGTGTATTGAAGTTGCACTAAAAGAGTTATACAATCTAATTTTAAAATAATTACACTATTGAAACTATTAAAAATTATTTCTTTTACACTTCTGATACTTGCTCAAGTATCTTTTTCTCAGGTAAGAATTGTTAAAGAATTAAGCTCAAATTGGAAATTTCAAAAGGGCAATGCTAAAAACGCTTTTGAAATTAATTTTGATGATTCCAAATGGGAAAATGTAACTGTACCTCATGATTGGGCTATTTATGGTCCTTTTGATAAAGAAGTGGACATCCAAAGTGTAGCTATTGTCCAAAATGGTGAAAAGGTAGCTTCTGAAAAAACAGGAAGAACTGGTGCGTTGCCACATGTAGGCTCTGCTTGGTATCGAAATGAATTTACAGTTCCAAATTATACAAAAGATAAAAAAGTGATTTTGTTTTTTGAAGGGGCAATGAGTGAACCTCAGGTTTATTTAAATGGAAAAAAAGTAGGTAAATGGGCTTATGGCTATAGCTATTTTTATTTTGATGTTTCAGAATTTATTAAGGAAGGTGAAAATACTTTGGCAGTGGAACTTACCAATAAAGAGTTTGCTTCTCGGTGGTATCCAGGAGCGGGACTATACCGTAAAGTGAGTGTTATTGTAAAGAATAAAGAGAGTATAGATCAATGGGGAACCTTTATAACAACTCCCTTTATAAGTGATGAAGTAGCTAAAGTGAATATCAAAACCAAAGTTTCAGGTGAAAACACACGTTTGGTAACGACCATTTTTGATGCAGAAGGGGGAAATATCAGTTCTGAAGAAACAATTACAAAGTACGGAAATGAGTTTGATCAGAATATAAAAGTTGAGAATCCAATAGTATGGAGTCCAGATAATCCATATTTATATACTGCTATATCGCAATTATTTGTGGAGAATATATTAAAAGATGAAATTACAACCACTTTTGGGATTCGAGAAATTAAGTATCAAGCAAATAAAGGGTTTAGCTTAAATGGTAAAGTAACCAAATTTAAAGGGGTGTGCTTACATCACGATTTAGGTCCGTTAGGAACCGCTGTGAATAAAGCAGCGCTTAGAAGGCAATTAACCATTTTAAAAGATATGGGCTGCAATGCTATTCGCAGTTCACATAATATGCCTTCTTTCGAACAATTAGAGCTATGTGATGAAATGGGTTTTCTATTTTTGGCAGAAAGTTTTGACGAATGGGCAAAACCAAAAGTGAAAAATGGGTACAATAGGTTTTTTGACGAATACGCAGAGAAAGATGTTGTAAACTTGGTACATGCTACTAGAAATCATCCTTCTATTGTGATGTGGAGTTCAGGGAATGAAGTGCCAGATCAATGGGGAGAAGAAGGGGTTAAAAGAGCAAAATGGCTGCAAGATATTTTTCATAGAGAAGATCCAACCAGACCTGTAACAGTGGGGATGGATCAGGTAAAGGCGACCATGGAATCTGGTTTTGGAGCCTTGCTAGATGTTCCTGGTTTGAATTATCGGGTACATTTATATGAAGAAGCTTTTAATAAATTTCCACAAGGATTTATTTTAGGCTCCGAGACAGCTTCAACAGTGAGTTCAAGAGGGATTTATAAGTTTCCAGTGGTTCAAGAAAAAATGAAGCAGTATGCAGATTTTCAAAGTTCTTCATACGATTTAGAAGCTTGTAGTTGGTCTAATGTGCCCGATGACGACTTTGTATTGCAAGATGATAAAGAATGGGTGATAGGGGAGTTTGTATGGACAGGTTTTGATTATTTAGGAGAACCAACACCTTATGATGAAAGCTGGCCTTCTCGCAGTTCCTATTTCGGAATTTCAGATTTAGCAGGACTGCCAAAAGATCGGTTCTATTTGTATAGAAGCAGATGGAATACAAAAGAGGAAACCTTACATATATTGCCACACTGGAATTGGGAAGGTCGTGAAGGAGAGACTACTCCTATTTTTGTGTATACCAATTACGATAGTGCAGAGCTTTTTGTGAATGGTAAGAGCATGGGTGTTCAAAAAAAGAACGCAACAACACCTCAAAATCGTTATCGTTTAATGTGGATGGATGTCACTTACGAGCCAGGTACTGTAAAAGTAGTTGCCTTTGATAAAGAGGGGCAGCCCATAGCAGAAAAAGAAATTAAAACAGCGGGTAAACCTTATCAAATTATTCTCAATCCTGATCGAAAAACAATACAAGCAGATGGTAAAGATTTATCATATGTGGAGGTTTCTGTGGTAGATGAAAAAGGTATTCCGTGCCCTACAGTAACAAATCAGTTAAAATTCAAAGTAAAAGGAGAAGGAGTCTATAAAGCATCCTGTAATGGTGATGCAACTTCATTAGAGTTATTTCACTTACCGACAATGAAATTGTTTAGTGGTAAACTAGTCGTACTCGTGCAATCTTTAAAGGAAACAGGTGAAATTGAATTGACAGTTACAGGAAAGGGGCTAAAAACAGGAAGAACTGTAATAAATACAACAAACTAAAAAAATAATACCAAACAATCATTTGGACTATTTTAAAAAGGAGTATCAAAAAAACATAATTCCTTGGCAATTTTTAATAATCGCTCGATTAAAAAGGATGGTTAATTTTTTTTGAATAAAAATTTTAAGTAATACTGATGTAAATAACTTTATCCGAATAATAGTAGTTATCTTAGGTTAAACAGAAATTAACTTAATTGGATGGCTCTTAAAGTTTCAATAGCGCATAAAACAACGTATAAATATGATCGAAGAATTAATCTTTCTCCTCATATTTTCAGACTTAGACCAGCTCCGCATAGTCGAACACCTATAGAAGCCTATTCTATTAAAATCAAACCTGAGAATCATTTTTTTAATTGGCAGCAAGATCCTTTTGGAAACTATTTAGCGCGTATCGTATTTCCTGAGAAGACAGATATACTATCTGTTGATATCGAAATAATAGCCGATTTAAAAACAATTAATCCTTTTGATTTTTTTGTTGAAGAAGCAGTAGAAAATTTTCCTTTTAGCTATTCTGAGGAACTTAAAAAAGAACTCTTACCTTATTTAGAAATTACAGAAAAAGGACCTTTATTAAAAGATTGGCTTGATAAAATAGACAAAACACCTAAAAGAAGTATTGATTTTTTGATAGGGCTTAATAGCAGTCTATATAATTACCTTAATTACACCGTACGTATGGAACCTGGCGTACAGACCTGTGAGCAGACCTTAGGGAATCAGTTAGGTTCCTGTAGAGATTTTGCTTGGCTCTTGGTACAGACCTTACGTCATTTAGGTTTGGCTGCCCGTTTTGTTTCTGGATATTTGGTGCAATTAAAATCCGACGAAAAATCGTTAGATGGGCCTTCTGGTCCAGAGGAGGATTTTACCGATCTTCATGCTTGGGCTGAAGTTTATTTGCCAGGTGCCGGTTGGATAGGATTGGATGCCACCTCTGGTCTTTTAGCAGGGGAAGGACATATTCCATTGGCATGTACTCCTTCATTTGAAAGTGCAGCTCCGGTTTCAGGATTTACAGATCCTTGTGAAACTGAATTTATATTTGATAACTCTGTTACGCGAATTTTTGAATCTCCTAGAGTAACAAAACCATATACAGAAGAGCAATGGAATGCAATTTATAATTTAGGGTTTAAAGTAGAGGAACAGTTACAAGAAGAAGATGTTAGATTAACCATGGGTGGTGAACCAACTTTTGTATCCATTGATGATATGGAATCCGAAGAATGGAATACCGCAGCAGATGGTGAACATAAAAGAAAATTGGCGAGTGCACTTTCGCTGCGTTTAAAAGATGCATTTGCAAAGGGAGGATTATTGCATCACGGTCAAGGTAAATGGTATCCAGGGGAACCCCTGCCGCGTTGGTTGATAGGAATACATTGGCGAAAAGATGGCGAAGCTATTTGGAAAGAACCAAAGTTGTTGGCCTCATTTAGCGAGAAATATAAATTTCCTAAAGATATTACTAGTATTTTTTTAAAGTCTCTTTCTAAAAAATTAAGCGTTGCGGAAGATAGTATTATCCCAGCCTTTGAAGATGCGTTTTATTTTTTATGGGAAGAGGGGAGACTACCTATAGATATTGATCCACAGGATTATTCCAAAAATGATACCAATTTACGCCGTAAATTAGGAGAGGTTTTAGAACAAGGTATTGGTAAAAGTGTTGGTCATGTGTATCCTTTGGCGAAAAAAGATGACCAATGGATTACGAATCCGTGGGAATTTCGAGGGAAACATTTGTATTTAACACCAGGGAATTCACCCATAGGCTTACGTTTACCTTTAGGTTCATTGCCAAAAGAACCAGAAGTTCCTTCTGAACCTACGGCTGAGCCAGAATTATTTGAAACAAAACCTGATTTGTCACCCTATGCTTATGATCTTGAAAAGCGTATAGCAACTATTAGTTCTTTAACGGTCTTAAAAAAACAACCTTTTGTGCGCACCGCAATTTGTGCAGAGGTTCGAGAAGAGAAGTTATTTCTCTTTTTACCTCCATTAGATAGTGCTGAAGATTTTTTAGATTTAGTAGCCAGTATAGAGGCAACTGCCAAAGAATTGGATGTACCTGTTATCTTGGAGGGCTACGAACCTCCAAGAGACAATCGTTTGGAAGTGTTAAAGGTAACTCCCGATCCTGGGGTGATAGAGGTAAATGTACATCCCGCTAAAAACTGGCAAGAGCTTACAGATAATACCTTAAAATTATATGCTGAAGCAAAACAGGCTCGTTTGGGAACTGAAAAATTTATGTTGGATGGCAAACATACCGGAACGGGTGGTGGTAACCATGTAACGTTAGGGGGTATAACTCCAGCTGATAGTCCATTGCTTAGAAACCCCCAGTTATTGAGAAGCTTACTTACTTTTTGGCAGCATCATCCTGGACTTTCCTATTTGTTCTCAGGAGCTTTTATTGGTCCTACAAGTCAGGCACCTAGAGTAGATGAAGCGCGGTTAGAAAATTTATATGAATTAGAGATTGCTTTTTCTCAAATTCCAGAAGATAAAGAGGTGCCTTTTTGGTTAACGGATAGGCTCTTTAGACATTTATTGACTGATATTACAGGAAATACCCATAGAGCAGAATTTTGTATTGATAAATTGTATTCTCCTGATTCGTCTTCTGGTCGACTTGGTATTTTGGAACTCCGTGCTTTTGATATGCCACCACATGCACAAATGAGTTTAATGCAAATGTTACTCGTACGAACCTTGGTGGCTTGGTTTTGGAAAAAGCCGTATAAGCATAATTTAGTGCGTTGGGGAACTGAGTTGCATGATAAATTTTTACTAGAACATTACGTCAAAGAAGATATTAAAGACATTGTTGCACAACTTAATGATGCGGGATATCCATTTAACCTAGACTGGTTTGATCCTTTCTTTGAGTTTAGATTTCCACTATACGGTATGGTCGAAATCAATGCTATGCAAATAGAACTGCGGATGGCTATAGAACCATGGAATGTACTAGGCGAAGAAATGTCGGGTGGTGGAACAGCTAGGTATGTTGATTCTTCCTTGGAAAGAGTGCAGATAAAAATTTCTAATTTTACAGAGGAGCGTTATGTTTTAACCTGTAATGGGATGAAAATACAAATGAATAGTACGGGAGTTAAGGGAGAATATGTTGCTGGCGTTCGTTTTAAGGCTTGGGATCCTTGGTCCGCATTACACCCAACAATTAGTGTAGATGCACCTTTGGTTTTTGATGTTGTTGATACATGGAATAATAAATCTATAGGTGGTTGTACTTATTTTGTTGCACACCCTGGTGGTCGTTCCTACGACAATTACCCTGTGAATAGTTATGAGGCAGAATCTAGAAGAATAAATCGGTTTTGGGACTTTGGACATACCCAAGGGGAAATCGCACCGACAGAAATTGTCGCTACAACAAATTTTGTGGGTAGAATGGTTGAACCTAAAGATGCATCTACTACTTTTGCTTATTCAGAAATTCCTGTAAACCCTGAATATCCACACGTGTTGGATTTGAGGAAAAGAAAATAAAGTAAATTTTTAATGCCAGTGATAAGCACAACTTGGTTAAGTAATTATTTTACAGATTACAAATACGATGAGATGTTTACTCCCGAAATGGATGTAAAGTCTCATTGGAAAAAACTTTTTGCAAGCCTAAATAACCTTGGAGAAGAAGGATTAAAATCACGTCAAAAAGATATTGATTGGTTACTAGCGGAAAACGGAGTTACCTATAATGTTTATAATGATCCTAAGGGGCTGCATAGGCCATGGAATTTAAATGTTGTGCCATTTTTATTACATGAAAGTGAATGGAAGGTTGTTGAAATAGGATTAAAACAACGAGCTGAGTTGTTAAATCTAGTGCTTAAAGATATTTATGGAGATCGAAATCTTATTAAAAATGGAATAGTTCCTCATGAAGTTATATACGGACATCGAGGTTTTTTACGTCAATGTGCAGGAATCAATTATACTACGGAAAAATTACTTTCCATCTATGCTGCAGATATTTCCCGTGGTACTGATGGTCGTTTGTGGGTAGTGAATGATCGTGCAGAAGCTCCCTCGGGAATGGGCTATGCTCTGGAAAACAGATCAACTACCAGTAGAATACTACCAGAAATGTTTGCTAAGATGAATGTAAAAAGACTTTCTGGTTTTTTTCAGGAGTTCAACCAAATGTTGATAGATGCTTCTCCAGAAAACAAAGAAAACCCGAATATTGTCATCTTAACTCCTGGATCGCATAATGAAACTTATTTTGAGCATGCTTATCTAGCTTCTTTTTTAGGGTATCCCTTAGTGCAAGGCAATGATTTGGTAGTTAGAGACGGATTTTTATGGATGAAATCTTTAAAAGGTTTAAAACAGGTAGATGTAGTTTTGAGAAGAGTAGATGATGCTTATATAGATCCGCTAGAACTTCGTGAAGATTCCCACCTTGGAGTAGCAGGATTATTAGATGTTGTTAGACGAAATAATGTAGCTATAATAAATCCTGTTGGAAGTGGCGTAATTGAGAATCCAGGATTAATTCCTTTTATGCCAGCGATTGCAAAGTATTTCTTGAAAGAAGAACTTATTTTACCGCAAATAGCTTCTTGGTGGTGTGGACAAGAAACCGAAAGAAATTATGTATTAAATAATATATCCAATTTAGTGATAAAAAGGATAGACCATACGAATCGAGAAAGTATTCATTTTGGAGAGTTTTTAAATCCTGAACAGATTAAGAAACTAAAAAACGAAATTAATGAACGCCCCTATCGCTTTGTAGCCCAAGAGAAAATTAGTTTTTCAACGGCCCCAAATTTAGCCAATGGTAAATTTGAACCTCGCAATATGGTAGCTAGAACTTTTTCTATCGCAACAAAAGAAGGGTATACGGTAATGCCAGGTGGTTTAGTGCGGGTTGCTCCGGATAGAGATACGATTCGGGTATCCAACCAAAGGGGAGGAACAAGTAAAGATTTTTGGATCTTAGACGATATTCCAAATCAAGAAACTAAAACACATTATTGGCATCCTAAATCTTCAATTTCGGCTTCTGGATTAAATGATTTACCTAGCCTTACTGCTGAAAACTTATATTGGGCAGGTCGCTATGTGGGAAGGACACTAGTAAATGCTCGTTTTTTAAGAATGGTACTGCGACAAATGGTTCTTGTTCAAAATAATAACGAAAAACCAGATTCGGTTAAGCTACAAGTATTATTTAAAGCAGTAACACAGTTAACCGGAACCTTTCCAGGATTCTCTGAAAAAAATAAAGCTGGAGAATATGCCATGGATAATCCTTATGATGAAATGCTCTCTGTTATTTTGGATAAAGAAAGAGCAGGTAGTTTGGCGCATACCATAAGTATGTTTAGTAATTCATATTATTCCATTAGAAACCTATGGTCTTCCGATATGTGGCGGGTTTTTGAGAATATTCAAAAAATATGGAGCACCTTTGAAGACGATTCTGACCGATCAATCAATAAAATGATTAAAGTGCTGAACCAGTTAATTACTCGTTTAATTGCATTTATGGGACTTATTGAAGAAAGTATCATGGTGCAACAGGGATTGTTACTCTATTTTATCGGCTTACAATTAGAACAAAGTACGCTCACCATTACAAAATGCAGGTCTTTATTATCCATAAAATATGAAGAGCAAGTAGAATATGAGTTATTAGAGTATTTGCTAACCAGCCATGAAAGCTTAAATATTTATAGGTACAGTTATCGTTCTTATATACAAATAGAACATGTGATAGATTTATTAATGCTCGATCTTGAATACTCTAGATCGTTGACCTATATGTTTAGTAGAATACAAAAAGATATTTCCAAATTACCACATTCAAACAACATCAATCATTTAAGTGAGTATCAGAAATTTATTTTTGAAGGATTTGCAAAATTAAGACTTGCAAATTCGGAGCATCTCGCTAAAACAGCATCCCAAAAAGAAATGTTACGGCAAGATTTGGATACTTTGTTTGAGGAACTTTCAGATTTGCTCTATAAAACGTCTCAATCAATCTCTAAGACCTATTTTGATCATACTTATAAACAAAATCAATTAGTTACACAGTCTTTTCCTATATAACTATGATATTTAATATCACACATATTACAAAATATGAATATAATGCTCCTGTTAGTTATTGTCATAACATTGCGACCTTAAGGCCAAGAGCATCAAAAGGACAACAACTGTTGGATTATTCAATTAATATAGTCCCTGAGCCTGCAGAAATTTCTGAACGTATAGATTTTTTCGGAAATTACATTACACGATTCTCAATCCAAACACAGCATACTATTTTAAAAGTAGTAACCAAAAGTAAAGTAGCGAGAGATTATGCTAAATATCAAGATTCTTTTTTTTCAGATGCTTGCAAAAGTGTACTGCTAAATGACGCGCTACTAGCTTTAAATAGTAATCATCCAGAGATTCTAGAGGCAAGGCAATTTGTATTAGAATCTATTTTTATTAGGCGTACCGATAATACAATTAGGGATTATGCTAAGTTATCATTTAAAGGCAATAGATCGGTTTTTGATGCAGCATATGAATTAATGCAACGTATTTATACAGATTTTCAGTTTGTTTCAGGCTTTACAAGTATTTCAACCCCAATTGATGAAGTCATGAAAGAAAAAAAAGGGGTTTGTCAAGATTTTGCTCAAATTGCTATCGCGTGTATTCGATCTGTAGGCTTACCGGCACGTTATGTGAGTGGTTATATAGAAACATTACCTCCAGAAGGAAAAGTAAAGTTGGTAGGCGCTGATGCCTCTCATGCTTGGTTCTCTATTTTTATACCTACTTTTGGTTGGGTAGACTTTGATCCAACTAACAATCAAATTCCTTTAGATCAACATATTGTTGTTGGCTGGGGAAGAGATTATTACGACGTTCCACCGTTAAAGGGAGTGGTATACGGTAGTGGTAAGAGTAAGCTAAAAGTTTCTGTAGATATCGCAGCAGCTATTTAATATAATGTTTAGTAAAGTTCCTTAGCTTTTGAAGCAATTCGATTATTAATAATTTCCTCCAAAGCATTAGTGGAAAAAGGTTTATTAGCAAAACCATTAACGACTTTAATAGAATTTGCTTTTTCCATATCAGAAGGATTTAATGAAGTAGTTAACATGATAATAATGGTAGTACTTATCTCATCTACAAATTCTAACTTCGAATATTCCTCTAAAAATTCCCAACCGTTCATACCAGGCATATTAATATCTAGTAGAATTAAATCGGGTTGCGGTTTGTTTTCGTTATAATTGGCTTTAATGTATTCTAATGCAATCAAACCATTTTGAGTAACATCTACCTGTTCTGCGCAATTAGCTTTTTTAATGATTATTTTATTAAAAAAATTTGTTGGTGCATCATCATCTATTAGTAATATAGTATTTAATTTTTTCATAGTTTTTTATTTAGAAATGGTGAAATAGAAAGTACTTCCTTCGTTATAAACGGATTTAACCCAAATTTGACCTTTATGGATTTCAACAATTTTTTTGCAATGTGCTAACCCAATTCCTGTGCCTTCGTACTCTTCTCGTGTGTGTAGACGTTGGAAAATTGAAAATATTTTTTCTAAATGGGCTTCCTTGATTCCAATGCCATTATCTTCTACTGCAAACTTCCAAAAATTGGCTTCTTCTTCGGCGGTTATTTTGATACGAACTAAGGCATTAGGTTTTTGAAATTTTATGGCGTTACTTATTAAATTCTGAAAGAGCAATCGGAGTTCGGTTTCATAGCCATTTAGTGTAGGGAGTGGGCCAATGACAATAGTGGCATTATTTTTTGAAATAACATTGTCAAGATCATTTTTCACTTGTTCGACAATAGTATTGCAATTAAGAGCTTTTAATTCGCCTAGGCGACCTAATCGACCATAATCCATTAAGCCAACTACTAAATCCTTCATTCGCATTCCTGCTTCTGATATAAATTTCAAATATTGCTTGGCTTCATCATCCAATTGTTCACTGTTTTGCTCTTCCAGTAATGCACTAAAGCTATTTATAGTTCTGAGTGGTTCTTGTAAATCATGTGAAGCAATGTATACAAAATTTTCAATTTCTTTATTCTTAGAATTAATCTCATTAAAACTCTGTTTTAATTTGCCTATCATAATATTAAATGAGTTGGCAAGAGAGGTCAGTTCATTTTTACCTTTAACATGTACGATAGCATTATAATCACCTTCACTAACTTTAAGTGCTGAAGTTTCTAAGTCTTTTATGGGTTTTATTATAGAATTGATAGTGAAAAAAGCAACTGCAATACCCAATAATATACCTATTAGACTCGTAATTAAAATAAAATTAGAAATATTATGAAGTTGTAAACTTAATTCTGACTGGTAATCTTCATATTCTTTGTTATATGCTACCTGCAGGTTAACAATGATATTCTCAATCGCAAAAGATAAATCACTTAGCTTTAAATTTGATAATTCTCTTGCTTTGTTTATTTTGGATGGAGTAGTATAGTCTTTCGAAGTTTGTAATAGGTTATAAATAGTTTTATTAATAAGTAGCGTACTATCAGTGTACTTATTTAATTGATCTATCAATGCTATTTTGGAATTGTTCTTATTTGATATATTTTTTAACTCATTAAGCTTAATTTTCAGATATGGAAGTTCAACTTCACTAATCTGTTTCATTCGATTGGTATTTTTTATGCTATTCTTATCGGCAATTTTATTAAATGAAAGTAATAAGAGCTCATTGTTATAAGCTTTAAATTGATTCAATGTAGTTATGGCAGGCGCTATTTCCGATTTCAGGATATCGTAAGTAAGCTCTGATTTTTTTGTAACATTATGGTTCAATAACATCACTATCATTAGTATGACAATGAATATCGAAAAAACCAGCAACAATTTACTTTTGATTGTATTCAAAATTTTATTTTCTTAGATTATTATTTAATCACCTTTACAAGTACTCCTTTTGAATCATACCGATAGAGTGAAAAGTAAATACCTCTAGATGAACCGTCCTTGGTAATTGAAATATTGCCACAGGTACCCTCAAAGTGTTTTACATTAAAAAGTCGTTTACGAAACCAATCTTGAAATTCTTCTTCTGGTTTTTTTGAATTTTTAATCGTGCGAACTTCTTTTAAAACCAAACTAATAGCGTCATATGCTTGTAATGCTGGCCAAACGGAATAAGGGACTTCATTATACGCCGTATTATAGTCTTCTAGAAATTTTATTGCTTTTACATAATTGCCATCTTCAGCCGTGAAAAATGAACATTCTGTACCTACAATTTCACCTTCTGAATTCGTATAGAATCCGGGATCCAATAAAACCGTAGACCCGAAAAATGGCGCTGTAATACCCATGTCACGAGCTTGCTTCATAGCAAAACCATATTCTTTATATCCAAAAAAAACATAAGCATCATAGTTGTCCTTTTTATATTTTAAAAGATCTTCATGATAATCTACATTGCCTATTGTTGTAGTAATTATTGTATTTTGAATACCAGCGTCATCTAGTAGTAGTTTCGCCGCATTAGAAGCTCTTGTCATAAAATCATTTGGGTAATGTAAAATAAGAACTTTTTTAAGCCCAAGTTCAATAATTCTCAACGCAATGAGACCGTTTGCTTGTTCAGTGGTCTTAGCAATTTTAAAGGTATTTTTGTTCAAAGTTGAAAGTAGGGCATCATTATTCAAAGGGTTTATAACAATCACCTTGTCTTTTAAGATTTGATCTTGAACAGCTATTGTACCATCTGTATTGCTGACAAATAAGATGTCGATATCATGTTCTGATTTTAACTTTTTATATGCAGGGAGTGCTTTTTCTTTTTGCCATTGGTCATCTTCTATAAATATATTTACTTTTGGTTCATCAGAAGATCTCGAAGTATTATATTGCTCTATCGCTAATTGTATTGCATTAGCAGGATCAATTCCTAGGTCTATCGCGCGTTGTGACAAAGGTGCTATAAAACCAATATTTATGTCATCAAGGGGTTCTGAATTACAGCTATTAAAAAATATTGTCACCAATAATAAACTTACCCAAGTATATATTTTAAGATAGTTAGGTTGCTCCAAATGCGCTATTTTGTAGCTGCATGCTTCAAAAAAAAGTCTTAATTCTAAAAATTTCATGGTTGCTAAAATTTAATTGTATACTCAAATCCATAACCTAGACCATAATGGTCAGTAGGTAAAAAATCATTTATTCTATATTCAAGTACAATATATAATTGGTCGATTAGGCGGTAACCAAGTTGATGTTCGCTAACCCATTTAAATGATATGCCCCCATTATTAAGGTAATTTATATTTTGGTCTGCGAACCCTCCAAGGTAAAGGCGATTGTTTAATGTTCTGGGTAATAAGTTTATGCGATATGCATGTTCAATTTGGGTCAAAAGTTTTGTTGCCGACCTACTTCTAAATTGAATAATCATAGGATTAATAGAATAGGACATGTTTAGTTTCAAAAAGAAAGACTTCAGTTTGGTGGCATTTTGCATTCTCCATCTCAATCCAAAACGGAAATCATCATTGTCTGGACCATTTCTAATTACATATTGAAAAGTTAAGTCTAGCGGCTTATTTTCTTTGAAACTCCAGCGTAAATTATGTTCAGCGTAAGAAGATTCTAAGTCGAATGAACGCTTAGAACTTTTATAGTTTGTTAACGAAAAATATTGAAATCTATTAGGGAGATTGGCTAAGATATTATAAGTTAAGACGCTAAATTCTCGGGTATCATAATAGGCATTAAAATCAATAAAGCCGGTAATAGCTTGCTTTTCTTTTACATCTTGCCCAAAAGCAAAGCTTATAAAAAAAATACAGCATACCGTGAATTTTATTTTTTTAATAAAAAACAGACAAGAGCAAATCATTAAATATGGTTAGTGTATAATTTCCTTCATTGATTATGTGTATAAAAAAGAAGAAAATTCTTACGTTGTTTTTATAACGCAAAGCTATACAATATATTTTACGCTACTCAAAAAAATGTTGTTTTATGGTGTGAGATATTGAAATTAATAGTGATAATGCCTATTTTCCTGCTTGCAGTATCGAGTATTCAATATGTACTTTGTTTTATTTATTGTGGTATTTTTCCTAATGATAATTATCATTCATTTCATCTGTATTCTATGGAAAGTATGATTGAAGGTCTAAGGTTTTGATTCACAGTAGTTTTTATTTTGAACACTCCATACTAAAAACAAGATATTTCTGTTATAGAGGAGATAATCATTTTTAACATTTAAAGGGCGCAAATTACCACTAACACTTGTAAAATCAGAGATTTTTATTTTTAGGAAAAACAAAAATTTAACAATTTACCTAAGCATAAATAAAATACTTTTGATAGTTTTAAAAACATAATTAAATTAATGGAAAAGAATTCGAGAATACTTGTTGTACTGTTGTTGTTCTGTGTTAAACTTCTGGCACAAAATGAACTACCAATCCAAACTTCTGATTTTGATATAAAGCCATTACCTTCTTTATTGAATAAATCGCTACAAACAAGTCTTGAAAAAGAATTAAAATCTAATCCTCAATGGAGAAAATTAATTCAAGAAAAGAAAATGGCTGTTGGTGTTGTAGATTTAAGTGATACAAATAATACAAGATTTGCTCGGATTAATGGAAATCATATGATGTATGCGGCTAGTTTACCTAAAATTGCAATTTTACTAGCGGCTATGGATGCAATAGACAAGGGGCAGTTAAAAGAAACAAAGGAGGTTAAAGAAGATATGCACTTGATGATTAGTAAATCTAATAATCAAGCATCCACCCGAATGATAGATAGAGTGGGCTATAAGAAAATAGAAGACGTGATGACGAATCCTAAATATGAATTTTATGATGAGCATAAAGGTGGTGGCCTTTGGGTTGGCAAACGTTACGGTGGCGGCGGAGATACCAATAGAGAGCCATTAAAAAATTTAAGTCATGCTGCAACGGTTACGCAAGTATGCCGCTATTATTATCTTTTGGCAAATGGTAAATTGGTTAATGAGAAGCGGTCTAAGCAAATGCTTGGCATTATGGAAAATCCAGCTTTACACCATAAGTTTGTAAATACACTAGATCAAATTGCTCCTGATGCGCGTTTATTTCGAAAATCAGGTTCTTGGAGAACTTTTCATTCAGATTCTATTTTGGTGTGGGGTGATGATCCAGATCGTCGCTATATTCTAGTGGCTTTAATAGATAATGAGAATGGAGAGCAAATTATAAGAGATTTAGTTAAACCAGTGGAAAAAGTCTTGAAAAAGAGGTTGGCTTTCGCAAGTAACTAGTTCCTATTTCTGCCCTAACATACTATGGGTTTCTGAAATTCTCTATAAACAATAAAAAAGGATGAAGGATTCAAAATCGACCCCTCTTGTTTTTTCATTGGTAGCCTTTAATAAACACTTATATTAAATATCCAGAGCCTATTTTGATTATAGGAATATTCCTTAAACAGAAATTACATTTTAGGTACCCTAATAGATAATCTTAAAAGGAAATAATTCAAAAGAAATTTAGTTGAACCAATAGAAAAAATACTAAAAAATAGATAGCTTTGGCTTGTTTTAAAAAATAAATTTTTAAATGGTTATTATTGGTATTCTAAAAAAATATATACTTAAAGTTTTTGATTTAAAAGAAGAAGAGCTGCATAAAACATTGTTATTGCAGCTCAATATTTTTTTATTAATTACAACTTTACTGATTGTAAAGCCAACTATTAATTCGCTTTTTCTTTCCGAACTCACATCTGATGCTTTGCCATTAGGTTACGTTCTTACTGCTGTCATGGCTATAATTGGTTCTTATTTTTATGATAAGGCTTTAGAAAAATATCCTTTAAATATTATTATTGATAGAACGCTTATAGCATCCGTTATTTCATTAATTATATTTGGAATTTTTTATAACCTGAATATTGCAAGTGGGTTAATTTTATATATTCCTTATGTTTGGGTAGCTATTTTCGGGCTATTAACTGCATCGCAATTTTGGATTTTGGCAAACTTGGTTTACAATGTTAGAGAGGCAAAGCGTGTTTTTGGTTTTATAGGTGCGGGAGCCATAGCAGGAGGCATATTTGGAGGATACCTTACTTCACTATTAACAACGATAATAAATACTGAAAACTTACTATTTGTCGCCGCATTTTTATTGTCTTTTTGTTTGCCAATAACCCGATATATCTGGAAAAATGAAGTTGTAAAATTAAATCCTTTTCAAGTAGTATTGCGCTCCAATCCAAAAGGAGATTCTCCAATAAGCCTAATTAAACAATCTAAATTACTTACTTATATTGCTGTCGTTATAGGTATAAGCGTATTAATTGCGAAGCTTGTGGATTATCAGTATAGTGATTATGCATCAAGACTCATTCAAAATCAAGATGATTTAACTTCATTTTTTGGCTTTTGGTTTTCAACATTAAGTGTGATTTCACTTTTAGTTCAATTATTTTTAACAAAAAAAATTGTAGGAACTTTTGGAGTTGGTAAGTCTTTACTTTGGTTACCCTCAGGAATACTTTTAGGTTCTATTTTGTTATTGGTTGTGCCGCAACTTTGGGTAGTTATTTTTATTAAAGTGGTGGATGGAAGTTTAAAACAATCAGTGAATAAAGCCGCTACGGAATTATTATCGATTCCGATTCCGATTGAAATAAAAAAGAAAACAAAGACATTTACTGATGTTGTGGTTGATAGTTTGGCTACAGGTTTGGCAGGATTTATTCTTATATTTTTCATCAATGGATTAGATATTTCTTCGACTTATATAAGTTTAATTATCATTATTTTAATATGTGTTTGGCTTTATTTTATATATCATTTAAAAGAAGAATATATCGTTGCTTTTAAAGCTTTATTGGAAGTATCAACAGTTAAAAAAGATAAATCAAGTAAAAAGGAAATCCCTATAACATCTATTATAGATACAGTTGTAAGAGTTTTAAATACAGGTACTGAGGGTCAGATTTTACATATGCTTCAAAAAATTTTAGAAGTAAAAGATGAAAGGTTTTTTGTTTCCATTAAAAAGCTTTTAGCACACGAATCCAAAAAAGTGAGAGCCTTAGCGATTGAAAATCTATACTTTTTGAAAACCGAAAACCTTAGTGATCAGATAGAAACGATGGTTCATGATGAAGATCAACAAGTGACTACAGCTGCATTTCGTTATTTATTAAAAAAATATACCAACAATACCGTAGATCTTTTTGACAAATATTTGAATAGTGATGATAAGACCATTTCAAATGCAGCTTTATTAGGGTTGTCCTATGAATTGCGCAATAATGAGCAACTTAAGCAAAGATTTAGTATTGAAAATCGACTAGAAAAGGCATTACAACAATATGCTGACTTAACCAATGAAGAAGATAAAGTCAATAAAATACTTGCTATTTTAGAAGCTATTGGCAATGTGAAAATAGTGCAGTTTTACGAGGTTATTTCAGAGCACATAAAATCAAACAACAGTGCTATTCAGCAAGTAGCTATTTTAAGTGCATCAAAAACATTAGACAATCAATTTATAGCTGTAATTATTTCAAATTTATCAGGAAAAGAAACGCGCGAAACTGCGATTAATGCACTTTTTAATTATGGGGAACATATTATAGATATACTTACTAAAAAAGTTAAGGATGATGCTATAGAAATTGATGATGCCGCTTATGTTATTTTAGTTATTGAAAAATTTGCTACTCAAAAGGCAATTAATGCGTTAATGAAATTAACAGAGGATACAGAGCATACGGTAAAAATTGAATCGATTGAAGCGTTGAAAAGGCTGAAATGGAAGTCTCCAAATTTAATAATTAAGGATCGTTTTATTGTTGATAAAATACTAGATGAATGTCATTTATATCAAAATACACTTGCAGTAATACATTCGCAAATTGTAATTCAATATAAAAAGAAAGCTAGTGATCCTGAGACTAAAGAAGAAAACCAAGCGCGAAACAAATTAATACATTTGTTAGAGTTACGGTTAGACCGACAATTACAGCGTATGTTTCGTTTTTTAGGGATAAGATACCCGCCAAATGATGTTGATCCAATATTCAATACCATTCTAAATGGAAAAGAAGAACAGCGGATTCATGCAATAGAATTTTTAGATAACATTCTGGACAGCCAGCTTAAAAAAGAATTAATTCCAGTTGCAGAATCTATATTGTTTGATACTACTTCAGAAGAGAAAATAAAAAAACTGAATTTAAAAGTATATTCTGAGTCTGAATGTTATCACGAACTATTATCGAGAAAAGATGTTAAATTAAAACAGGCCGTTCTTTTTTTAATTGAAAAAACAAACGATAAAAAATTCAGCTCATTGGTTCAAATGGTTTTAAATGATTCTAATGAGAAAGTTAGGGCTAAAGCTCAAGCTATACTAGCTAAAGAAAATAGCTTATAACAGCTATTTTCTTATTATTTTATCAATATTTGCCGCTAAATACATGTGATCGGAAGCCGAGTTTTTTCGTAAAACATTGGTCATTAAGACCACCATATAAGTGCAATTATCTGGATGCTCTACAATAATAACAGAGTTCATGAAATTTTGCACATTGCCCATATATTTACCGCAAACTTGTCCATTAGATCGGTCACATTTATACAAACTTCCTGATTTAAAATATACGGCAGCGTCTTTAAACGCTGGTGCTTGTGCATATCTAATTCTACGATCAGTCATGTACATTAATCGTTTCATCTCAAGGCTACTATTTTCATCAACAACAGTACCTTGTTCTAATTGAATCAAAAATTTCATAAGTCCTATTGGCGTACCAATACTCCCTCCTTTATCACCAACATATGTATTGGCACCTCTTGTAAAAAAACTTCCTAAACGCCATTCATCAGTTGTGATACCTAGATCTCTAAGCGGAAGGTTTACAACGTCATTACCTAAATCAGTCAATTCTTTTTTAGGCGTATTTTTAAAATAAAAATCTGCTTGTTCCTCTGTTAAATTAGGGTATTCTTCACAGAATGCAGACATAAGCAATACCTCACGCCAAACAATACTTGCCGCCCCATTATTGCTTACGGATAGCATATGATCCGCCCATTCATATAAAGAGAAAACATCACTGGCAATTACCTGTCTTTTAACTAAAGTTTTCTTTTCTACATTATAAATCGGAATGGTATGTTCATCTGTTAATCCCCAAACCCCAGCTTTAACAGATTTGTTTTTGAGAAGCTCAGTGCGCTTTTCCCAAGAATCAGGATATATTTTAGCAAGTTGCGTAAAGAGTCCAGCTAATACAGCTAATTTACCTACACTTCCTGGTTGATAACCAGCGGTTTCATTACGTTTTGCATAGCGAATACTGTCTAGATCTGAAATATCTAAAATGGCCAAAGAGTAGCTTTTGTCTAAACCGCGAAAAAGACCATTTATTTCTTTCTGAAAACCATCATCAACTTGTAAAAAAGAACCAACACTATCCGATGCTTTTGTCTTTAGATTTAACTGAATGTCAGTCCATGATTTCATCGCTCCTGCTGGTAGTGTAGAAGCATCTTTAAGTTCTCCATTTTTAATAAGCTCTAAGCGCTTTAGCCGCTTTATTCCAGTTAGCTCATAACCATCAATAGGATAAAAGGTAATCGTAGTAAAAGCAAAGCAGAGGCAGATTAAAATTCCAAATATGATAGACTTTTTCATGTTATAATTTTGTTGAAAGATTTAGCTGTTTGTTTTTATTAATTTTTGGAGTAATCGATTCTAAATAAGTAGAACTTAAGGCCTTTTTGTTTTCTACAAAGGGACGGATTTGAAAGAGCCACAACTTATTATTTTTAAAACCTAACTCCACGTCATAAGCACCATTATAATTAGATTTTGTTGCCTCTGGAAGCGTTTTTCTAATCGTTTGGGCAAATTCTCTTATCTCATTTATATTTTGAGTGTTGAGAACTGATTTTTCAAAAGTCACCATTTTTTTTCCTGTACCACCCGTAATAGGTAATGTATTATGATATGCTTCTCTTGCAGGTGCTAGTAATTGATAACCGCCATCATTCTTAATAGTGTATGATTCGGCAGACTGACCATCTACTGCTCCACCTGCACCGCGGCTAAATGCAATGGTCAGATCGTTTTCATTGTCTGAGCTTAACCCTTTTGTAATTAGCACGCCAGAGTAATCAACATCTACACTAGGAATAACCAAAATAGAAGGGAAAACGTTCTCTGGATTTAAAAGGTATTTTTGACGCCATTTAAAGCTACGTTCAGTATATGGAGAAGCCCATACATCTTTAATTCCTTCAATAATTTTATTTTTATCCACTGCATTAAAAATAGTGAGGTTGAGACCAGCTCCTGTAAAATCTTTTAAATCTTCCATGTTGGTGTCACTTCTTAAGAACACTGGAATTTCTCCTAGGTCCTTACCAAGAACATTGGTAAATTCATTCTCTAATTCTTTAACAAAGCTATCTTTGAGCGGCATTTTTTTAATCGCAGCTCTAAGTGTCTCTAATTGTTGTAACTGGTAATTTTCTACTTCTTTTTCGGGAGTTTGATTAGAACGCATTCTTTCAGCTTGCGCGAACATATCATTTAAAAATTGCCAATAGGTTACTGTTTGGTCAGGCATTGGCTGATTCATATGCTCTCTGAAAATTCCAAAGGGTATAACCAATCCTTCAACAACCTTATCAGGAAACATTTTTTTAAGTTGCCCTAAATTTGCCGCTTTAGGTCCGCAAAGTTTTCCAGAATCATTGGCATCTACACTTCGTAAATTCAATATTTTAGTTTCTGCTAAGCGGATGTTTTCTACAGGGACTTCGATCTTTTCTTCTTTACGTACTTTTTTATCAAAAAGAGCCAGCTCATCTGGTGTCATATTTTTTTCGAGCTTTAGTATCACATTCCCTTTATTGGACACAGCATAAAAAACACGTTGACCATCATATTTTTTTAAATCCTTTAGATTTTCACCGGATAAGGCGGTATTCGGAATTCCTAAGTTTCTAGCTAGTAATTGTACATGTGAAACCATATTCCCCTCGGCAACAGTGGCTATACCAGCAATAGGTTTTAAATCTGCGGGAGGTCTCTGGAAAATATAAATTTTATCAGAAGATACTTCCATATCATCTGGTGATCCATCAACAACTACAAGTTGTCCGAAGGCATAACCAGGATTTAATCCGCGAATGGTACTTTGATTGGCAACATCTAGAACCTTATTGTTTAATGAAGACTCTTTAGCGATGTAATCACCTAATTCACCTACACTTTTTCCAAGATACAAAGCAATGGAGCCTCTAATTTTGTCATCAACAAACCCGTAGGCTTTAGGCTCAAAACTAGTATATTTATTTACTACATCTTGGTAATTGGCTTTCACCATCGCCGCACTCCATTCTACTTCTCTACGTGCATTTTCTAGAATAGAAGTTAACTCTTCTAAAGTCATTTTTTCTACCTCATAAGCACTCAAAGAGCCCATAATTTGTTCCCATTCCCAAATTTCAATATACCCAGCAGCGGCCGTTGCCATTCCTAAATGACATATTTTTTCTAAAAGTTCTTTTAGATTGCTCGGTTCCCATTGAGGGGCACTTTTGAAGATGATATCTTCCAGTTTTAAAGAAACGTCTAGCAGTTGTAACCTTACAGCAGCATATTTTTCTTCAAGTATAGCATTCCTTACTTCTAGTAATAATTCTGCTGTTTCTGTTAGTGTATATGAAGGGATGTTTTTTTCGGTTGTAGTAATAGCATAACTATTAATTTTCTCCCCAATTGCTGTTTTTTTCAAAAGTGGTGCTTTCTCTAAAAAGGATTTAGCTTCTAATGGTTGGTAAAACTGATTCATGGTTTCCAATAATTCATCAATTTTTTGATGAAGGGCGGGTGTCAGTTTTTCGGTGTTTGATTGTTTGAAGTCCTTAACTTTTGCAACATCAGTATATTCAGGTTGACTATGAATTTTCACCCTTAAATCCATAAAAGGAGTATATATGTCAGAAATAACTTTAGACTGACTTCTCATTAATTGAGAAATATTATCATCGCCATTATGTGGAATATCTTTAAGAGATTGACGGATTAAAAAATAGTTTTGAGCTACTCTTTGGTCGTCTTTCAATAACCATTTATAAAAGTCAATTCCCCATGCCTCTTCATCCTCTGATTGAATGGAGCCTCGGTAAAACTGGCCTTTTTGCAAAACCCAACCATTATCAACAGAGCGCAAGTATTTATCTAATTGGTATTGTTTTAATCTCGAATGGTTGTTTATTTCATCCCAAAAATCTTTTTGATCAGTATAGGATAAAATTTGACCTAAAAAAATATGATTACTTTTTCCTAAAGCAATAACAGCATCTTTGTATCGCGCGTGTTGAACACCTGGACCTATATTATCAGGACAAGGGTCTTTTGGTTGACGAATACTACCATCTGTACAGAACCATCTAATGTCTTTATAGGGGCCTCGGATATCATTTTTATAAGTGGTTATTTGTTCAGAAATCTTATCATCACTTAATTTTTGAGCAAAAATCGGAGTATTTAAAAGTAAAATAAGAATAGAAAAAAGCCATTTAGTTTTCATTGGATTACTTAATTTTTAATATGATGTAAATGTATAATAAATGTTGAATTCCTAAGAAATTGTTTAAATATCATTTTCATTAAGATATTCATTAAAATTTAAATACATGCTTTAATTATTTACTACGTATGAAGTTGATATATTATTAGGCTTAAATTTAAATTGTAATTTTGATAAATCAGTTATACGCCTAAAACTATGAATAATTTTTTTTCCTTTTTGATCCTATTGCTTATACTCTTAAATACCCAATGTAATGAACAAAAAAAGAATACTTCTAATGAAATTTCTGAGCATGTAACAGAGGATGAGGAACAAAAGGCGAAAGAAACTAAAATATTAATAGATAAACCTTCTCATATTAGCACTCCTGAAGGAATGGTATGGATTCCTGGAGGCACCTTTCAACAAGGTGCGGTAGCGCAAGATAAAATGGCAATGGATCATGAAAAGCCAGCACATCAAGTACATGTAGTTGGATTTTTTATGGATATTACTGAGGTTACAAATTCTCAATTCGCAAAATTTGTCAAAGAAACTGACTACTTGACAATAGCTGAACGTGAAATTGACTGGGAAGAGATGAAACAACAGCTTCCAATAGGTACTCCTAAACCGCATGATTCGATTTTGAAACCAGGAGCATTAGTTTTTAAGAAAACAAAAAAATCCGTTCCTAATCTATTTGATTTTTCACAATGGTGGGAATGGAAAATTGGTACGAATTGGAAACACCCAAACGGACCAAAAAGTTCTATCATAGGTAAGGATAATGATCCTGTGGTTCAGATTTCTTTTGAAGATGCCATGGCGTATTGTAAATGGGCAGGACGCAGACTACCCACTGAGGCAGAATGGGAGCGAGCTGCAAGGGGCAATCAAGAGAATACAATATATTTTTGGGGTGATGATGTTACTAAATTAGCTACGATGGTAAACTCATGGGAAGGCGAATTTCCTGTAACCAATACAAAGTTGGATGGTTTTGAACGAAGAGCAAGTGTTATGTCTTATCCAGCAAATGACTTCGGATTATATGATATGGCAGGAAATGTATGGGAATGGACTTCAGATTGGTATAGTACTACCTATTATAAAGAAGTAGCAAATGATATATCACTGATGATAAATCCTGAAGGACCAGCAGAAACCTATAACCCAAATAATCCGTATGCCATAGAAAAAGTAATCAAGGGCGGTTCTTTTCTATGTAGTGCATCGTATTGTGAAAGCTATAGGATATCATCACGAATGGGGTCAAGTCCTGATTCTGGGGCTGAACATCTTGGATTTAGAACCGTAGCAACTGTTGCTCTATTAGAAAAAAATAAAAAGTAAGCGTCTTTTTTGAGTAAGCCTAAGCTATTTCACTATAATAACTTTTGATAACTTTTACTGTAAGTTTTTTGCTAAAAAAACTACTTTTGGAGTAATTATATGAAGAATTATATTATGTCAGATAAAATAGAAAGAATAAAAACTTTAATTATTGGTTCAGGTCCCGCTGGATACACAGCGGCAATATACGCTGCAAGAGCAGATTTAAAGCCTGTAGTTTATACTGGAATGGAGCCAGGTGGACAGTTAACAACTACAACTGAAGTTGATAATTTTCCAGGATATCCTGATGGAATTGATGGTCCTACCATGATGATGCAATTGCAGCAGCAAGCAGAACGTTTTGGTACGGAGGTAAGAATTGGGATGGTTACTGAAGTAGAATTTAGTAAAGTAGTTGGAGGTATTCATAAGGTTACTGTTGATGATGCTATACAAATTGAGGTAGAAACGGTGATTATTTCTACAGGAGCTACCGCCAAATATTTAAATATCCCTAGTGAGCAGAAATTAAGAGGTGGTGGCGTATCAGCTTGTGCAGTTTGTGATGGTTTTTTCTATAAAGGACAAGATGTTGCTATAGTTGGAGCAGGAGATACTGCGGCAGAGGAGGCATCATACCTTGCTAATATTTGTAAAAATGTTACGATGTTAGTACGCAAAGATGAAATGAGAGCTTCAAAAGCGATGCAACATAGAGTAAATAGCCTTAAAAACATTAAAGTACTTTATAATACGGAAGTAGATGAGGTTTTAGGAGGTCAAGTTGTTGAAGGTTTGCGAATGGTCAATAATGTAACTGGAGCTAAAAGCGAAATAGGCATTACAGGTTTATTCATCGCTATTGGACATAAACCTAATACCGATATTTTTAGAGGTCAGTTAGATATGGATGAAACTGGTTATTTAATAACGAAAGGTAAATCAACTAAAACTAATATTCCAGGAGTATTTGCTTGTGGTGATTCTCAAGATAAAGAATACCGTCAAGCTGTTACGGCGGCAGGAACAGGTTGTATGGCTGCTTTGGATGCCGAACGTTATCTTGCAACCATTGAAACACCAGAATCTACGGTAGCATAAGTATAAAATTAAAAAGCCGCTTTTAAAGCGGCTTTTTTTTAATCTAATCTATTCTTGTATAGTTTTCTGATGATAATTTATTACCATTATCATCAACGGTAATTTGTTTGTAGTTGTCTGTATCTAATTGAAGTTGAAACTTAAAGACTTGTAACGTATCTTGAATTTTCATCATGGTTTCAGATCCAAATTCTAATTGTTCTTCTAATTCTGTAGCCGTATTTTTATACGAACCATAGCCGAACCACTCGGCAGGATCATCAGGAGAATACCTAGTCCACATAACTTTACCTTTGCTATATATTTTTACTTGACGATAACCATTTATATTTTGTATGGTATCTGTAACATTAATTCCATCATAATTATAACGGTTAACAAGCTCCCATGTTCCTTCCAAAGATGAATTTTCTAATGATTCTGATGATGTAATTTTGGTTGTAGAAACTAAAAATAACATCAAGAAAATCAATCCTATTATTTTTTTCATGACTATATGCTTTAAGTTGTTATGTAATAATAAGTTACGATAATTTTTGTGATATTGATGAATTAAATTGATTTTTATGCGAATTATATTGTTTTGAAACCAATTGAATTAAAACTAGGTTGTTGGGGTAATATGTAATATTTATCTTAAAATAAGGTGCTTTTTATTATGTATATCACATTTAGCTTGTTAATTGTTTGATTTTTTTAGTTTTCTTTTGTTTTTTTTGTGACTTTAGATATAATTAATCAAAAACAACCAAATATGAAAAAAGTACTTTTATTGCTTACCGCGTTTATATTTAGCGCATATGGTATGGCACAAAATGTTACTGGTAGCGTAACTGATCAAAGCGGAGCACCCTTACCCGGTGTTACAGTTTTGATTGTTGGTGCAAATACCGGGACAACAACAGATTTTGATGGAAATTTTAAAATTGCCGCAACACAAGGTGATGTGCTTAGATTCTCTTATCTAGGTATGAAATCTAAAGATGTTTCAGTGACATCAAACACATCTATAAGCATTATCTTAGAAGAAGATGCAAGTGCATTGGAAGAAGTAGTGGTAACTGCTTTTGGTGTTGAAAAAAAACAAAAATCATTAGGTTACTCAGTGACACAAGTTAAAGCTGAAGACTTAAATCTAGCGGGACAATCAAATGCAATTGAAAGTTTGCAAGGAAGAGTTGCAGGGGTTCAAATAAATAGAACATCAGGAACATCTGGTGGTGGAGTTGATATTTTAATTCGGGGAATAACCTCAGTTAATCCTAATAGAAGTAATCAGCCTTTAATTATTGTAGATGGTATTGCACTTAATAATGATACCTTTGCTGGTGAAGTAAGGCCAAGTGCAGGTTCCAATTCTCCTAGTAGTTCTGAACAATTTGCTTTTTCTAACAGAGCAGGAGATATCAACCCTGAAGATATAGAAAGTTTTAATGTGTTAAAAGGTGCTGCAGCTACTGCATTATATGGAGTTAGAGCATCAAACGGAGCAATAATTATTACGACTAAAAAAGGGAAGCAAGGTAAAGCTAAAATTAGTTTAACAGCATCTACAACATTCAGAAGTATTCAAAAGACTCCAACTTTACAAACAACCTACAGAGAAGGCTTTAGTGGTCTTCCAAGGACTCTTTATGATCCAACTTCTGAAACAGGTTTTAATAGAGTACAGAATGCAACCTCTTTTTACAATTGGGGTCCTAAGTATAGTGACGATTCTGCTACTTTAGGAGATGGAACGGTTGTAGATTTAACGGGGGATCAATTTTATAGTCCTTATGATATTTTTAGAACTGGTTTTAATTCACAAGTTAATTTAAGTATTAGTGGTGCTGATGAGAAATTAGATTATTTCTTTTCTTTAGGAAATAATAGTGAAGATGGGGTTTTACCTAATACGGATTACGAAAAAACTAATTTTAGATTAAAGGCAGGTTATAAAGTAACAGATAACTTTAACATCAATACATCAATATCTTATACTAAATCTGGTGGTAAGCGGGCTAATGGTGGAGATAAGTCGGTAATGAGTGCCTTGGCATATTACTCGGGTACTTTCCCTATTAATGATTATAAAAATGCTGACGGAACTGAACGAGATTATTCTTTCGGAATTATTGATAATCCAAGATATTTAATGGAAACCAGTAGTTTGGTTGATGATGTTAATCGCTGGGTTGGTAATGCCACGTTTAATTGGGCGCCTCAAGAATGGGTAAATGTAACCTACGCAGCTCAAATAGATAACTATTCCGATAAGCGTAATCGTTTTGTTGGTCCTGATTTAGACGGGGGTTCCCAAGTAGGAGGTTTCATAGTAAATCAAAATATCAATTTTACTGCATTAGAATCGAACTTATTGGTCGCATTTAATAAAGATTGGTCTGATGATTTTACAACAGATTTAACATTAGGTCACCAAGTTTCTGATTCAAAAAGAGATTATGCGCAAGCTAGGGGGGAAGGTTTAAATGTGCCGGGAATTAATGAAATTGGAAATACAACTAACTTTTTCATTGACAATAGTGTTACTCAATTACGTAATATGGGTGTTTTTGGGGAATTGAAGTTAGGGTATAACGATAAATTATTTCTGACCTTAACGGGTAGAAATGACTGGTTATCTACTTTACCTAAAGAAAACAGATCATTCTTTTACCCTTCAGCAAGTTTAGCCTATGATATTTCTGATGTATTTGGAGATAATGAGGTGTTTACTTTTGGAAAATTAAGAGCCTCATGGGCAGAGGTAGGTAAAGGACCTGGTTTTGGTGATGTGGGTCAATATTTTATTGTTGATGGTGATTTTCCTTTCGGAGGAGCTGGTGGCTATAGAAGAAGTACATTGCTTGGAGATTTAGATATAGTTCCAGAAAAAAATCAATCTACTGAATTTGGTGCTGATTTAAGATTTATGAAAGATCGTATTCGATTAGATTATGCCTATTATAAAACAAGGGTTAAAGATCAAATTTTTACAGTAGGTACCGCATATTCTTCTGGATTATCTGGTATTACTAGAAATGCAGGTGATTTTGAGGTTTTTGGACATGAATTATTAATCAGTGCAAATATCATTCAGAAAGCTGATTTTAAGTGGGATCTTATTTTGAACTGGTCTACGAGTGAAGGTAAAGTATTGGAAATTCCTGATGATATTGAGTCCATTATTTTTGCTGATTCTGGTTTTGCTGGTGTTACTTCGGAAATTAGAGCAGGTGATAAAATGGGAACATTGTATGGCTGGAAATGGCGATACGAAAATGGTCTGAGATATATCGCAAGTAATGGATTGCCAGAAGTTGATTTTACAGAGCGTCAAAAAGTAGGTAATGCTTTTCCAGATTTTATATCATCAGTGGGTAGTAATTTTAAGTATAAAGGTTTAGGGTTTAATTTCTTATTAGAATATAAAAAAGGAGGAGATCTATACGATTCTGGATTAAGAAACTCAGTTAGAAATGGTAATCCAATGAGTACTTTAATAAGAGATGAGCTCGTAGTTTTAGATGGTGTCATGGATGATGGTAGTGGAGGTTATGTAACGAATACTGGAGAAGGATTAATAGACCAGAATTATTACAGAAGTTCAACTCAGTACAACAGGGCTTCAGAAGTTTTAGTACAAGATGCTTCTTGGGTGAAACTTCGTAATGTAAGTCTTTCATATGACATTGATAGTAAATTTATTAGTGATTTGAATATATCGAAAGTAAGTATTACCGCCAGTGCAAATAATTTATTACTATGGACTCCTTTTGATGGTTTTGATCCAGAAGGAAATCAGTACAGTGCGGGTAGTAACGTTTACGGTTTTACAGGTTTAAGCGTTCCAATATCTGAAAGCTATTCATTTGGTATTAATATCGGATTCTAAAAAAAAATAATTATGAGAAAAATAATAACAAAAATAATAGTACTGATTTTATTTACAGCGGTTTTTGTAGCTTGTAGTGATGAGTACTTTGACGTAAATACGCCATCAAATACAGCAAAATTAGAACAACTTCGGATGCAAGACTTAATGGCGCCTGTAATTCATAGTACTATGGAAGCTCAGCGATCTGCTGAATTAGCTTTTGGTAATTATGTGCAGAATTTTGTAAGTTCTGGAGGAGGCGCTGCTGGACAAACAACAGCGAGCGGACTTTGGAATCAAGTATATCTTTATATATTGCCAAATATTAAGGCGATTAAAGAAAAAGCTGCAGAGAATAATGCAGTACACATTGGTGCTATAGCTGATGTATTAACGGCAATTAACATTGGTATTGCCACAGATACTTGGGACAATATTCCTTATTCTGATGCGACTAATGGTCCTGATAATAATTTTCCAACTTTTGACACCCAGCAAAATGTATATACGCAAATATTTATATTGCTTGATGGTGCAATCGCTGCCTTAGAAGGCTCAGATGCTTCAGGATTTAATTTAGGAGATTCTGACCTTATTTATGGAGGGGATTCTGATAAGTGGCTAAGAACCGCTTATACGATTAAAGCACGTTATCAATTACATCTGGTTAATAAAGGAATTGTTACAGCAAACGATGTTTTAACGACAATTGCAAATGGGTATACTTCTTCAAGTGATGATTTTCAAATGTTTTATGACGAGAAAAGTATCAATCCTTGGTACTCAACTGAAGTTTTGGCAAGAGCTACAGGGAACTTAAGTAACGATATTGCAAGTCAGCTAGTGAGCTCTATGAATGGCGACTACTATCCATTCCAAGGAGGTAGTTTAACTATTGATCCTAGATTGCCATTGTTTGCAGAAATACCTGATACAGCTACTGAATACAAAGGTTTTGTAAGTGGTGGATTAGGAGTTGCACCAGATGATTCTGATGCTAATACACGTTTTAAGACCGATGGTTATTATACGAGTGTTGATGCACCATTGATGTTAATTAGTTATGCAGAAGCAATGTTCATTAAAGCTGAAGCAGCATTTTTAGCTAATGGAGGTACAACAACAAGTACAGGATCTAATGCAGCTGCTTATACTGCTTATTTAGAAGGAATACAAGCAAGTATGGATATGTATGGTGTTGATGGAACTGATTATTTGGCTGATGGCGCTATTGCTGTTGGTGAAGCGGGTCTAATGCTAAATCATATCATGAAGGAAAAATATATACATAATTTCTTGAACCCTGAAACTTTTGTTGATTTCAGAAGGTATGATTTTTCTGATAATGCTTTTACAGGTCTTCAAATTAGATTAGAAGATGCAGCAGATGCTAATGAGTTTACGGGGCAATGGTTTAGAAGGGCGGAGTATCCATCAACCGAACTTTCTCGTAATGAAACTAATGTTATTGCGAATCAACAAACTCCTGTAACTCCAGTTTGGTGGGATAATTGATAATTAGTAGGAGTACTAAATAATGAAAAAAATGCCATCCTAAAAAGATGGCATTTTTTTTAGAAGGAATTTAGCGTGTTACAAAGCTTAGCTATGTCATTTTTAGTATGACCCGCATTTATGACAATTCTACTCATCAGATGTGAATTTTCATTTGGGTATCTAAAACTAGTAACAAGAATCTTATTTTTTTCTAAATGCTTGGTTAAGCCTTCATTAGCAAAACTAAATGCGGGATGACCTTCCATGAATTTAATTTTTGTAGGTGTCTTCAAGTTTTTAATAAAAGTCTGAATATTCAAATCTAAGAGTATTCTTTTTGTACTGTATATTTTTTCAGCATGAAGAATACTGGCTAAGCCAGCAGGAGAAGCAGGGCTAGATCCACCAAAGAAATCGGTATTTACCAATTCGGTTATTCGTTTTTTTGTGCCAAAAATTGCCCCTGCTTGAACGCCAAACCCTTTTCCGAGAGAACAGCATACAATTAACTCTTTCGGCTTGAGCTGTTTTATTTTACGGTATACTCCACCACCATTTTCACCAACAATACCAATGCCATGTGAATCATCTACTACTAAAATAATATCAGATAATGGAAGTATTTTTAATCCTTCAAATTCAGGATAATTAGCTCCAGAAAAATCGATAGCATCTAAAAATACCACAGGTGTAGTTGCTTTTTTTGTTTCTAGATGATGCCTAAGTGCAATATTCAATGCACTGAATGTGATATATGATTTGGGTTTGTTTCCAGAAATATGAGATACGTATAGTGCTGAATGGGTGTTTGGGGCGTAAAATAACTTATAATTTTTCTTATGTACTGATTGTACTATAAACTGACCGGCTAAATAGCCAGACGATAAGGTAACACACGATTCACTTCCAACAAGATTCGCTAAATACCTTTCAGCTTCTTCAAAAATTGAAATCCGAATGTTTGATTTTCTGGAAGCCCCATAATTCGTACCGTATTTTCTAACGTTTTTTATAAATAAATCTTGAAAATCAACATCTGTTTGTAAGCCTAAATAAGACGTACCTCCAAAATAAAGAAATTTTTCTCCCTTTACGGTCACCTCTCTATCGGGAAAAGAATCAGTATAATACATCATTATCTAAGTGTTACTCCGCTACCTCCTATAGACGGAAAAATAACGGTTGCATCGTTCTGAATAACAACACCATCTGCGATATCTTCTTTCAGTAAAAGGGCGCCATCCATGTCTACATAATCTAGTTGTGGCAATAATTGAGCAACTGCAGAGATACCGACGGTAGATTCCGTCATGCATCCTACCATTATTTTAAGCCCCATTTCTTTGCCTTTCTTTATCATTCGTAAAGCAGGTGTAAGGCCCCCGCATTTGGTTAATTTTATATTTATACCACTGAAGTGAAGTCCACATTTTTCAACATCACTTTCAATAATACAGCTTTCATCAGCAATTACAGGTAGAACACTATGGTGCATTACTTCTTCCATGCCTTTCCAATCATCAGCTTTTAATGGTTGCTCTAAAAACTCTACTCCCAAATCTTTTAATAAAGGAGCGTTAACAATAGTTTCTTTTGCAGACCAGGCGCAATTGGCATCTATTCTAAAAACCGCATCCGTATGTTTTCGCAGTTCTTTAATAATGTTTACATCATCATCTGTACCTAATTTTATTTTATAAATAGGCCATGGGGTCTCTTTCATTTTGGCGACCATTTTATCAATACTAGCAATACCAATAGTATAATTAGTAGTTGGGATTTTAGCAATGGTTGTTCCCCAAATTTCATAAAGAGGTTTGTTTTCTAATTTTCCATATAAATCGTGAGCAGCTAAATCTAAAGCACAGATCGCAAAATTTGATAATCCTTTACTCACTAAAAAAGCATTAAATACCTCTGGAGTCGTAAACTTAAAAGTATTTATTTCATTGGCAATATTATTTATTTCAGCCATCATACTTTCAACCGTAATCTTGTAATAGGGATTGGAGGTAGCCTCACCATAACCCGTTTGTCCGTCTAAAGACAAGCCAGCAATGAGCGTGTTTTGAAAATCATGTGACTCTCTTGATATACTAAAGGTGTGCTTTAAAGGTAAAGTGTACTTTTTAAGATTAATTTTCATTACAATAAATATTTGTACTAAAATAGCTAAACCATTAGGATTAAAAAATCAAAAGCCACTGAAATTTCAGTGGCTTTTGAAGTTAATGGAGATGGTTGTTAATCATTGAAAGTAACACTGCCAGATACACTTTTCTTAGTGGTTACTTGTGCTTTTCCTGAATAGGATATATTGCCACCGCTACTTGCATCTGCGGTTAGAGATTCAGATACTTCGATAGCTACATTCGCACCACTACTTGCTTCGGCATCGCAGAATTTTGATTGTAGTTTATTCGCATTGATATTTGAACCACTACTAGCATCTATAGTAGAATGACCAACCGTGCCAGCAAGTGTTATGTTAGCGCCGCTGCTCGCATCAATATCAACGTTATCCGATGTAATCTCGGCATATAAAATAGAGCCACTACTCGAATCAATGTTTAATTTTCTAGAAGTAATGGTGTTCTCTGTTTTTAAATGTGATCCACTAGAACTTTTCAATTCCGAGATTTGAGGTAGCGAAACATAAACCTTTTTGGTGGCATTACCGATGTTTTTTATTGCATGAATTTTAAGTACATCATTTTTGATGTCGGTACCTATCAAATCAATAATATTTTCATCCGCTTCCACAGTGATTTTAAATTCATCAGCTTGTGTAACATAAACCTCTAATCCTTCGGATGAAGAAATAGCGGTGAATTCTTCATTTACGTTACGATTATCTGTGGTGACGATTCCATTTCCTTTTTCTCCAGAGTTAAAATCTCCGATATTAATATCGAATCCACAAGAGGATAATAATAAAGTAAATACTAATGCGATTGCAATTTTTACTAGTGTTGTCATGATTGTTGTTTTTAAGGTTGATGTAAAAGTGTTATTTTAAAAAGCTATTTAAGAACTATTTATACTCAACTGTTAAGATTGATTGCTGAATTGTATTAGTTGTTATCTTCAGAATTAATTTTAACTCCGTTTTCGTCGATTTTCATTTTAAAAGACTCTCCATTGTCTTTCACGTCTATATCAATTCCGTTTTCGTTGATTTTTATTTTCCCTTTTTCTCCGTTATCATTGATATTAATATCGATACCATTAGCATTAATTTTTACCCGATTATTTTCGTCTGAAAGGTCCACTTCTTTTTCAGGACAGTCTAAACACTGTAACTCTCCATTAGAACCCATTCGCCAAGCATATTTTTGAATATCACAGCCATTAAGATCTCTGTCATTGTCAGTATTTAGTCTCCAACAGCGATTATCAAAACCTTGGTAATTTAGGATGGTTCCTTTAGGAACATAAACGATCACCTTAACCTCTTGGTTTTTGAACTTATTATTTCTATTAGTGGTTAAGAAATCATTAAACTGAAGCGTGTTTCCTTCCTGTACATATCCGTATTCAATTTTTTCAGAAGTATCTCTTGCATTAGCAAATGTACTTCCGTTGGCATTTTTCTGTACTTCGACATGTATTAAGGCGTCTTTAGACACTTTAAACCTAAACTCCACATCATTAGAAACTAATATTTCTTTCCCATCATCATCATAACTTACTATCATATCTCCTAGGTTGAATTTTTTTCGATTCCAATGCAAATCATTAGAGACAAAAGAGATATTTAATGTATCTGTCTGGTTTTCAAAATAATGTTCGGTTTCATTTATAGAGCTATCCCAAAATGCTCTGGAAGTAGCTTGTTTTGCCCCTAACACAATGAGTGTAATTAAAGAAATTAGCCATAAACCAAGTAGGGTGTATTTCGCTATAGCACCGATAGATTTTAAATTGGTCACTAATATTTTTAGCCCTAAATAGAGTAAAAAGAATAAGGGAATAGCGATTAAAAAGAATGAAAAAATAGAGACTACCCAAATAGGGGTGTCGGTGGCATCTACCAATTCATAAAGATCCAATCCAGGAAAATGAACGCTATCAAAAACACCTACGGTAAATAAGCCGATAATAAGCGCTATTAGACCTGCCGCACCTCCGATAATTAATAGAATACCAACAAATTTTCCTATAATTTTAAAGAAGAACATCACGATATCCCCTAAAGTGTCGAAAAACGTTTTACTACTACTCTTTACTTTATTACCAACTTTTTCATAGTCCACGTTTTTTACTCTTTCAGCAACGTCTTCAAAACCTTCTTTTACCTTACGTTCAATATTACTGATGTTGATATCTTCTCCACGCATGTCTAGTTTTTGCGATGTTGTTCTTGCCTCTGGAATTAAAATCCATAATAAGGCATAGATTAAGATGAAACCTCCACCAGATGCAATGGTCATAACGATCCATAGTAAACGTATCCATATAGGGTCTAATCCTAAATAATGCCCTAAACCTGCAGATACACCAGCAACATATTTTTTGTCTATGTCGCGATATAATTTTTTAACTCTTTTAGGTTCTGTTGAGGCGGTTTTAGGTTCGTCGTCAAAAATATCTTCATCAACCATATAATCTTCTGGCTGTCCCATGATGGCGATTACTTCATCTACTTCTTTTTGAGTGATAACTTGCCTTTCATTGGCTAATTTTTCATGGAAAAGCTCCGCAATTCTAGCTTCGATATCGGCTAAAATTTCATCACTTCCAGGAGTATTCGCAAAAGAACGTTTTACAGATTCCAGATATCTCCTCATTCTGTTGTATGCATTTTCATCAATATGAAAAAGTATATTAGCGAGATTTATATTTACTGTCTTATTCATCGTTAATTGTTTTTGTTGTTGGTTACCAGGTTAGTTGCACTTCTTAATTCATCCCAAGTGGTATCCAATTCTTTTAGAAATAGTTTACCTGTTTCAGTCAATGTATAATATTTTCTTGGTGGACCAGAGGTTGATTCTTCCCAACGGTAATTTAGTAAACCTGCATTTTTTAATCTAGTAAGTAGGGGATATATGGTACCTTCTACTACAAGCATTTTGGCATTCTTAAGAGTTTCTAGAATTTCAGAGGCATATTTATCTTCTCCATTTAAAATGGAAAGTATGCAGTATTCTAGCACTCCTTTGCGCATTTGCGCTTTTGTATTTTCTACATTCATAATTTCGTTTTGCTTTTTATGCAGTGTTCTTTTGGTTCCAAAATTCTTTTTTTCTGAAATAAGCTGCTGCATAGATTAACGGTTCGTTTTTTGATTGATGAATAAACATCCTGATTGATTTTTTTTGATTAATGATTAAACTCCTAATTTTAGAGGTGTGATTAAGACCCCAATTTACTTTATAAATTTTATGGTAATAGGATAATTAAATTCTTGTCCTTCATTAGTTTTAATGACGGCTAATATGGTGTAAACAATATTCACTACAAATAGCGCTCCTTGTAATAGTCCTGTTATTCCGATAGGGATTAACCAAGATCCAAATCTGAAATCGTCGCTATCAAAATGTAAGTTCATACTGTTGAAATTATTTAGATTGCCGAATGTGAAATGACCGAAATCAAAAAGATTTGGTAAAAATCCAATGAAAAAGGGAATACTAATAACACCCAATACAATAGAGTATAACAATAGGCTAATCTGAAAGTTTAAGGCTTGCTTACCATTGTGATCAACAAACTTGTATTCTTTTTTATTAGCTGTCCATAAGATTAAAGGCAAAATAAAATTTCCGAAGGGGAAAAAGAATTTTGAAAACGTCGACGCATGTATTATTGCGGATAAGTTTCTTTCATGCTTGGTAATAGTATCTGTCATGGCTTAGTAATTTCTTATACAAATATATATCTAAAAGAAGGTACTATGCAACACATAGTACTAATAATTAACATTAATTTAACAATTGATGCGTCAATTATTTTCAATACTTTTATAAAAAATTTATTTGATATATGGGAGTTTCTGTAAGTAAGTTTAATTCATTTACATTTTTAAAATTGCCTTCTGCTTGGTGGTGTGGCGTGCGTTTACGTCATATAGATCATCAAAAAGCAGTAGTTACCGTGACCCATAGATGGATTAATCAGAATCCGTTTAAATCTATGTTTTGGGCCGTTCAGGGAATGGCAGCAGAATTAACAACTGGTTCAATGATGATTGATCAAATAAAAGAAAGCGGACATAAAATTTCGATGTTGGTCGCCAATAATAATGCAAGTTTTACCAAAAAGGCAGTAGGAAAAATTACGTTTACGTGTGTAGATGGGCATTTAATAAAGGAAGCCATCGCTAAAACAATTGCAACAGGTGAGGGGCAAACCGTTTGGATGAAATCTGTGGGTGTAAATACAGATGGAGTAGTAGTATCTACCTTTAATTTTGAATGGACTATTCGCGTAAAGCGTTAAATTATGGGCCCCAAAAACCAGATGAACTAGTACAAATAGTTCGTGGATTTTTAAATTAAAATGTAACAAAATGTAGTATTCTCTAACTAACTGATGTCAATCAAAAAAATAATAAGAGATGAATGCACACGAAATAGACTATCAAATATTTGGAGAAGAAATGCAATTTGTTGAGATAGAACTTGATCCGCAAGAAGCTGTTGTAGCTGAATCGGGTAGTTTTATGATGATGGATTCGGATATTAAAATGGATACTATTTTTGGAGATGGTTCTAACCAAGATAAAGGAGTTCTAGGCAAAATATTTTCTGCAGGAAAGCGAATGTTAACAGGCGAGAATCTATTTATGACTGCTTTTTTAAATATAGGGCAAGGTAAAAGAAAAATAAGCTTTGCATCGCCATATCCAGGAAAGATACTAGCAATAGACTTAGCAGAAATTCAAGGAAAATTTATTTGCCAGAAAGATGCTTTTCTCTGTGCAGCAAAGGGAGTATCAATAGGAATTGAATTTTCTAAGCGCCTTGGTCGTGGGCTATTTGGTGGAGAAGGATTTATCATGGAAAAATTAGAAGGTGATGGTTTAGCATTTGTACATGCAGGAGGTACTTTGGCAAAAAAAGAACTAAAATCTGGTGAAGTTTTAAAGGTAGATACGGGTTGTATTGTAGGGTTTACTCAAAATGTTGATTATAATATTGAGTTTATTGGTGGAATAAAAAATACAATTTTCGGAGGTGAAGGTTTATTTTTCGCCACCTTGCGTGGACCTGGTACTGTTTATGTACAATCGTTACCCTTTAGTAGATTGGCAGGTAGAGTTCTTGCAGCAATTCCAAGAGGTGGAAAAGATAAAGGTGAAGGAAGTATTTTAGGTGGATTAGGAGATTTGCTAGACGGAGATAATAGATTTTAAAATTAAGATTTGAAAAAAGGAGCAGTTAGAAATATCAAGAAAGAAGTTTTATCAGACAATTGGTATACTTTAAATAAATTTACATTTGAATATCAGCGTGAGGATAGCACTTGGGAAAAGCAACAACGCGAAGTTTATGATTGTGGTAATGCCGCAGCTATACTTCTCTTTAATAAAAAAAGAAGCACGGTAGTTTTAACACAACAATTTAGAATGCCAGCGTTTCAAAACGGAATTAGAACAGGGATGTTGGTAGAGGTTTGTGCTGGACTTTTAGATGGTGATTCTCCTGAGATTTGTATAAAAAAAGAAGTACTAGAAGAAACCGGATATAAGATTTCAAGTGTTGAAAAAGTATTTGAAAGTTTTATGATACCTGGAACAGTTATGCAAATTGTTCATTTTTTTATTGCAGAAGTAGATGATACTATGAAAGTAAATGAGGGTGGTGGTGCAGCAGATGAAACAGAGAATATAGAAGTGTTGGAATATCCTTTTGAAACTGCTTTAAATATGATTGAAACAGGTGAAATCAAAGATGCGAAAACAATTATGTTATTACAGTATGTAAAAATTAATAATATTTTTTAAGCTTAGGTTGCTTAGTATTAGTCTCTAATACGTATCTCTAATGTTCTCAAAAATTTCTTGCATTCGCTTTTTTACTTCAGCAGTGGGTGTTTTGTAATGGTTATTCATAAAGCTGAAAATCAAAGTTTTTCCTGATTTTGTCAGTAAATAACCGCTCAAACAATAATTGTTACCCAAAGAACCTGATTTGGCATATATGTAGGGTTTAGTAGTGCCATTATACCAATTGGATAATGTTCCTGAAACGCCTCCTACGGGGAAAATATTGAATAGCCGTTCTTTTGGTTGTTCGGTATATATTTTGGTTAAAATATGTACTAATGATGCAGGAGAAAATAAGTTATATCGCGATAGCCCTGAGCCATCTACCCATCTAGGAGGTTGTTTCAAATCTGCTAATTGATTGTTGAGTATATTTTTTTGTGCTCTAGAAACACTTAAGGTATCAGATAGTGTTGCACTTGATAAAATAAGTAATTGTTCGGCTAAAAAGTTATCACTTACTTCCATCATACGTTTGTAAACGGAATCAGAAGGAACACTAAGAAGTATATTTTTTTCTCCTTCAGGAAATGTATTACTAATGGCTATTTTTTTATTCAAAACATTTTCTAACAATATTTTTGTTAATGTGCTGTCTAGAATAAAGGGTGTTTCAAGGGTGTCTTTTTCAATAGGATTAAAATAAAATTGATTGCGATTTTCTTCACGAGGTTTATGAAAATCGATTTCTGTTATGTTACTTTTAAAGTAATTTGGTGTTACATGTAAGGAGTCTGTTTTATTTATAGAAACAACATTTCCATACAATGGCAGACTATTTCGTTCTGGTTGAAAATAATAACCATAATCTTCCCAGGCCCATCCTGGGCCATATTTTTCTTCCTTAAAGTTGTTGAGGTATAAAGAGATATTTTCAAATCCTTTTAAAAAATTTATAGCAGTACTATCTTTAAAATAGGAGTGTAATAATGTTGGATCACCAGTACCTTGAATGTAAATGGTATCATTAGAAATTAGATATTTTAAGGCTGGTATTTTTTCTGGAAGGGTATTTAAAGCGGTATAAAGTGTAGCAATTTTTGTATTACTAGCAGGAGTAAAATATTTAGAACTATTATAGTTTACGACAGTATCATTTTTCCCAGGATCAATAACAAGGAAACCAACGAACTGATTTTTATAGAAGTCATCCGATAAAGTTGTTAGGGTTTTCTTTTTTAATTTTCTATGATTTATAGTAGCACAGCTGTATAGATTGCTGATTATCAGTAGTAAATAAAATAATTTCCGCATATGATTTGTGAGTCTTAGCTGTGTAAAATTTGTCTCTTTTATCGAGATTAACAACAATTTATCTATTTTTTAACTAAATCTTGACAATATTGTATACCTTTTTTTTGTTAACTTGGTATAAACAACCAATAAACAAATTATTATGGGCGGAAGCATGCTTGAGTACACTAAAATGGTACTTAAAAAAGTAAGTTTTGACACAAAATTATTTTGTAAAGAAGTAAAGAAAGCAATTTCTACATTATTACCAGAAGAAGTTGAAGAATTGAAATTATGGCTCCAACAGTTTATAACAGACAAGCCAGAATTAAAACAAAGTTTGATTTATTTATCGGCATAATATAAAAGCCACTTCTACAGTGGCTTTTATAATTTTTGAGATAACCGTTTTTATAACTTAATACGGCTAACTTTTATTAAGTGGACTTATAATTTTTACATCCTGAAAGGCAATAGCACCCCTTACGATACTGGAGATAACATCTTTAAGTGCTTCAGTTATTTGTATTTTTAATTCACTCTTATGGTAAATAAGGCTAACCTCTCTTGCGGGTGATGGATTATTAAAATACTTTAAGTTTTCTTTTTTCTTGTCATCTATATTTAGCGTATTTAGAAAAGGCAAAAGTGTCATTCCCATTCCTTCATTGGCCAAGTTCACTAAGGTTTCAAAACTTCCACTCTGTAACTGAAATTTCTCTTCAGGAAAATTTTTGGAAGCTTTACAAAGGTTAATTACCCCATCTCTAAAACAATGTCCATCTTGCAGAAGTAAAACATCATTTATATCTAAATCACTAGAGCTTATTTTATCAAAATTATGTAGGCGATGCGTTTTGGGTATATAGCCAACAAAAGGTTCATAATATAAAGGTCTCTCTTTAATGTACGCTATCTCTAATGGCGTTACTGCTATTCCAGCATCTAAATGTCCGTCTTGAATATTACGAATCATATCGTCTGTATTCTGTTCTTTAATAATCAGGTTTATCTTTGGATACTTTTTAATAAAAGTATTTAAAAACATTGGTAAAAGTGTCGGCATTACTGTAGGTATAATACCTAAGGTAAATTCCCCACCAATAAACCCTTTTTCTTGATCAACAATATCCTTAATTCTGTTAGCTTCATTTACAATATTTTTTGCTTGGGCTACAATTTTTTTACCAACTTCAGTAACTGTAATTGGTTTTTTGCTACGATCAAAAATCAGAATATCTAATTCATCTTCTAATTTTTGCACTTGCATGCTTAATGTAGGTTGGGTTACAAAACTTTTTTCCGCTGCTAGGGTAAAATTTTGGTATTCAGCAACGGCAAGAACATATTGTAATTGAGTAATAGTCATTCCTATTGGTTTAGGCTATAAAATTATAAAAACTATCAATAAGGGAGTATACTTTATCACCTTAATATTTCTTAAATTTATATAGATTTAAAAAGATGAATTATGAAATTAAATAGTATTGGCTTAAGTGCTGAAAAATCAGAATTATTAAGTAAAGACTTAAATAAATTATTAGCTAATTTTCAACGCTATTACCAAAATTTAAGGGGAATTCATTGGAATATTAAGGGGAAACGTTTTTTTGATCTTCATGTAAAATTTGAAGAATTATATACAGATGCAAATTTAAAAGTAGATTTAGTAGCCGAAAGAATACTTACCCTTGGTGATGTGCCATTACATACTTTTGAAGATTATATTAGTAACTCTGATATTGCTGTAGGTAAGAATATTACTAAAGATGAAGAGGCAATACATCTTATTGTAGATTCGTTGAAGAAATTATTAGTCATAGAAAGACGAATTTTAGACGCATCTGCCGATGCTAATGATGAAGGAACAAATTCTATGATGAGTGATTTTATAAGCGAGCAAGAAAAAACAGTTTGGATGATGAAAGCCTGGTTAACTGAAGAAATTTAATTTGTATTGATCACTATAAATTACTGCAAAACAACTCCTAATAAGTCATAGAGGGCCTTACGACCTTTAGAGGTCACGATTAACTCTCTTGAAAATTGAACTTTTTTAAACCAGTTATTTTGCAGCATTTTCTCCAATACGTTAGCTCCTAATTTCCCTGCTAAATGTGGTCGTCGTTCAGACCAATCTAGGCATTGACGGGTTAAAGGACGTCGCATTTTGGTAAATTCTTTTTCAGAAATATCTAAAATAGCAAACCATTCCCAACCTTTTGAGGTAACAATATATGCAGTTGCTGATTTCTCTAAGCATCCTTTTTTTTCTAAAGCTTCAACAATGCTGACCCCAACATAACCGGCAAGATGGTCATAACATGTTCTGCAGTATTTAACGCCACTAATTAGTTTTGGAGTATCATAATTAATTGTTGTTTTTTGATTTGCCAAATTTGCTAACGACTCAATAACATAGGCAGCTTCAGCATTTGCATAAGAAAAATACCGATGCCTTCCTTGAACATCAACTTTTAAAATATTGCCTTTGAGTAATTTGGATAAATGATTACTCACAGAAGTTGTCGATAAATCTGCTGCAATTGCTAACTCACTAGCCGTATATGCCCTGCCATCAAGTAAATTCCATAAGATTTTTGATCTTGAAGGTTCGCATAGCAAAGAAGTTATAGAAATAAATGCATTTTCTTCCATTGTTCATTATTGAATGAAGTATAAAAGTAAAGGTTTCATTTATTTTGTCAAACAAATTAATCGTAGAAACATGAAAGACTTAGAGATTTTATTAGATCACAAACTTGGAAATTTAGCACTTATGGGCGAAACTTTAGGAAATAACAACATAAGCTTAGAAGGTGGTGGTGTTTTTCAATTTGGAGAGTTTGCTATAGCTCATTTCTTGGTTGATGAAGCCGATAGAGCTAAAGAAGAATTAGAAAAAATAGGGATAAAGGTGCTAAAAATAAATGCTGTGATTATTCAAAAGCTCCGGCAAGATGTACCTGGCCAATTAGGCGCATTTTGTAGAGAGCTAGCAGATGCAAATATTAATATAGTAACACAATATAGCGATCATTCCAACCAACTTATTGTTGTAGTTGATAATTATGACAAAGCAATGAAAGTATCTAAAAAATGGATGAAAATATGGTGGAGTTAATTTGTAAGGAAAATTTATATTTGAACTAACTATTAAATAAGCATTGCAATGAAACGTGAGCACGGCTATAAAGTTGAAATAAAATGGACTGGAAATAAAGGAACAGGTACTTCTAATTACAAGGCGTTTGAAAGGAGCCATACTATTTCTGTTGCTAATAAACCAGATATTTTGAGCTCTTCAGACCCCGCCTTTCTTGGGGATAGAACCAAATATAATCCAGAGGAATTTTTGATCGCGTCTTTATCTTCTTGTCATATGCTTTGGTATTTGCATTTGTGTTCTGAAGCTAAAATTATAGTTACCAATTATGTTGATAATGCAACAGGGATCATGATAGAAACTTCTAACGGAGGCGGACATTTTAAAGAAGTGACTTTAAACCCGATAGTAACGGTTGAAGAGAATTCTATGATAGCTATGGCTAACATATTACATACAAAAGCTAATGAGCTATGTTTTATTGCTAACTCCGTAAACTTTCAGGTAAAACATAATGCACGTTGTTCACTTAAAACTGAATAGAAATAAATCGACTCTTGATACCAAGAGCCCTATCCTTAGATTTTATAATTTAAAATCGAATATTGAAATATAAATCTTCTTCTGTTAGCGTAAATTTAGCATCGGCAAATGTTGGAGGGCCAAAAGACATTTCATTACCAGACATCCCGTAATTCTCTTTTGGTATACCATTGGTCTCAAAATCCATTTGTTTATTATCATTAACATCATGCATTGCCATAATTGCATATGCTCCATCAGCAACATTTTCAAAAGTAAAAGTTACTTTTCCATCAGTAATAGTGCTTTCAAGATTTTGAATTCCTGCTCCTTTCATAAAAGTATCAGCGGTATGCAGTGAAACCAAAACCTTACCCTCGTTATTGATAACATTGTCAATAGTAACAGTAATGTTTTTTCCTTTTTTTTCTTGTGCTGTTGCAAAAATAGTAGTGCAAACTAATGCAATGATTAGCGCTAAATTTTTCATATGATTTGCTTTTTAGTACTGATTGATATGTCAGTAGTGGTTAATGATATAGCAAATCTGCAACCTTAACTTTAGTAAAAGAAAAACAGTATACTCAACTGTGGTAAATTATGACTGAATTGTTGATAAAGGAAAATAATCGGCTTTTGAACTTACGAATCAAGTTCTTTGATAGGCTGAAAATGCTTTGTTCAGTTCTGAATACAGAATTAAGGCACTTAAAGATTCTTGGTATTGTTTATTTTCATGGCTTTGGCAACAGCGCATGCATTTGCATCATTTGTTTCTTCTAATTCACTGATGATTTTTTTATGGTCTTCTGGTCTAGTCTGTGAAAGCTTATAGGTTGCTTGAATATCGTTGATAGTGATTTTAAAACCAATAACGCCCTTTACTTGTCGGAGGGTATTTTTTGACATATCATCAAGAGAAATTGGGTTTTTAGAATTCTTTTCATACTTATTCACCAATTTATGCAATGATGCCATCACTTCTTCTTCATTAAGAATTTCTAGTTTCCCATAAATATGAACGGCAATATAATTCCATGTGGGTACCTCTTCTTCTTTATACCATGAAGATGAAATATAAGAATGTGGACCGTTAAAAATACAGAGTACATCATCAGTATTTATAAAATTTTTTGCTTGAGGATTTACTCTAGCAACATGACCTACAAGAATATCATTCCCATCTTCATCAGTGTCTAGTTCTAGTGGGATATGGGTTGCACATGGTCTTCCTTCTACCTGATTAACTAAAATTCCAAAGCTATTTTGAGTCAAGAAATTTTTAATTTCCGAAATATTAGTTTGCTTGTAATGTTGAGGAATATACATGGCTATTTTTTAACAGATAAATACAAGTTAAAAATAGTTATTAAAATTGATTACTCTAATAAGTGAATTATGAAAGAATTAAAAAAGAATAACTTATGAACTATTTCTTTAATGTAAATATAAATTTAGCTCCCATTCCGATTTCTGATTCTACATGAATTGAACCTGCGGATTTTTCTATTATTTTTTTTACAGTAGCTAAACCAATACCGTTGCCCGTTTTTCCAAATCTATCGTGGTTGGCATTAATTTTAAAGATTTTGAAAATTTGTTCTTGTTTATCTTTTGGGATACCTGGACCATTATCTTGAACATAGAAATTGTAGTGGGTATCAGATTCACTTGCACCAATTTCTATTCTAATGCTATCTTTATCATTATATTTTATGGCATTAGTTACTAAATTAATTAAAATTTGATCCATAGCAGTTTCATTAATAGTTATAGTAACGAGTTCCGATTGCAGGACCATCTCAATGTTATGATCAAAGGAAAAAAGATTTTCAATATTAGTTTTTAACGTTTTTAAATTAATTTTCGACTTTTTTTCTTTTAAGATGGTGTCACTTCTGCTATAGTCAAGTAACCCTTCAATTAAGGTTTTAAGCTTTTCTGAAGAGTCTAGAATCATTTGTAATATTTCTTGGCCTTCTTTATCTACTTGTAAACCATATAAATCTAAGAACATAGTGGTGAGACTTGAAATATTGTTTAATGGTGATTTTAAGTCATGAGCCGCGATAAAAGCAAAGCGCTCTAATTCTAAATTTTTCTCCTCCAATGTAATTAATGCCTGCTGTAAATATTTTTCATTTTTTCTAAGTTTTAATAAGTTCATTACTTGATTAGATAGTGCCTGTAAAGAACTTATTTGACTTTGACTTAATAAATGTGGTTTATGATCAATTACACATAAAGTTCCTAGCGGTAACCCATTTTCAGCTATTAAGGGTACTCCAGCGTAGAAAATAACCTTTGGATTTCCAGTTACAATGGGATTATCATGAAAACGTTTATCTTTTCTTGCATCTTGAACAATGAATATGTTTTCGGGATCATTAATAGCATGTCCACAAAAAGATACATCTCTTGATGTTTCGGGAACATCAATACCAACTTTAGACTTAAACCACTGTCGTTGATCATCAACTAAACTTACTAATGCTATCGGAGTGCCACAGATTTCAGAAGCTATGGTTGTTATATTATCATAATCTAATTCAGGTAATGTATCCAGAATAGAAAATGATTTTAATGTCTCAAGTCTTTTTTCTTCTTTAAGATGTTTTTTTGGTGCAATCATATTTCCAAGGTATACTCGCAATGATGGCTCATCAATTGTAGTACTTTTCTTTCATAAACGTGCAACTTATTAATAAATTGTATTTCTAAGGATGTAGTTATTATAATTAGTAAATAATGAACCTACTTATTGGGTATAAAACTCAGATTTTTAGTGGTTCACTACTTATGATTTTAGTCTAGTTGTAACCTAGAGTTATAGCAAATATGTATAGTCTATCTCTAAAGCAAAATAACATGTTTTATACATTGCTTTTTCCTTAAAAGAGCTCTTTTAAAATTAACTATTTGTATATTGATCAATGGTTCTAAAGGTTAAATTCACTCTTGGTGTATGTACTAATTTGGATGGAGGGAGCCTATGTAGCCAATGGGTTTGCGTAGTATCTTTCATGACCAATAAACTCCCATGTTCTAAATTTACTTGCACTTTCTCTTTCGTTTCTTTATGCTTGAAAGCAAATTTTCGTTCTGCTCCAAAACTCAAGGAAGCAATTGCCCCGTTTTTCTTCAAGTCTTTTTCTCCATCACTATGCCAAGCCATACCTTCACTACCATCATGATATAAATTTAAAAGACAAGAGTTGAAACGTTCGTTCGTAGTACCTTCTACAAGTTTTTTTAATTCTAATAATTCATTGGTCCAAGGCAATGCTAATTTTGTAGTCTTGGAATAGGTATATTCAAATGGTTTTTCTCCATACCAAGCTACTTTTCGTTTCGTAATTATTTTTTTACCATAGATGATGGCTTCATCATTCTGCCAAGCTATCGCTTTCAATAATTTTTCAAAATAATAGTTAGCTTGTTCTTGAGCTATTAATTTTCCGTAATAATTTACAGTACCATCTTTAGGAAGTAAATTTTTATTCGGGTCTAGCTTTATATCAAATAATTCCATTTTTCAAGTTGCTGCTAATTTTACATTCTTTGTCCGTAGGTCAATAAATTGCTATCGGGATCCAGTAGAGAAAATTCTTTTTGCCCCCATGGTTTTATTTGTAAAGGCCCAGCAGGATGTATGTTTATTTTTTTAGTTAAAAATTCTTGGTATAGCTTGTCGATATTATCGGTTCGGATATATACTTGCCCATAATTTTCTTTAGGATCAAGCTCTTTGAATTCAAAAAAATGGATTTCAATATTATCTTTTTGCACCATCAAGTAACCATCAAAGTCAGCACTACCTAATTCTTTAAAACCTAATTTGTTCAAATAAAAATCCCTTGTAATGGCTTTATTGCGCATTGGAAGTTTTGGGTTGATATGAGTCAGCATAGTATGTTTTATTTTTTATTTGTTCATATTTTTTGAGCATTGGTAACAGATGCTAAATCTAAAATGCCAATTAGTTCAGGGTTTGGCAACAAATCAGCGACAGAATAAGTAGCGTTTTTTGATTAGCGCAACCTAACTGTATGCCATAAATGTATTAAAAAAGTACAAGCTTTAATAACTTGTACTTAATGCGCTATTTTGTATTGATGTTGTTCTTAATCAGGAAAGACTAATGTTTTGATTAACACTAAATAAGTTTTTGGGATTATACTGTTTTTTTAATTTTGTTGTATTTCCCTTAGTACTTCTTTGGCTCTTGCTACATCTGAATTTGATACTTGCAGTTCAACTTCAAATGTTGGAATATAGTTCATTAATTTTGTTGTTTTTCGTTTTTAAGTAGCATTGTGCCTTCTGATTCTAATCTACTCTTCAGTTCCTATTCTATAGCAACGATTACTTTTCTACCAGTGTCACTAAACCCAACGTTTATTTTTTTTCAACTAAAACCATGTCTTTTAAGTGCTCCATATTTTTTTGAATATAATATTCTAATAAAAAGAAAGCAAAATAGAACTATCGAAATTAATTGTTTCATAGTTTGCTTTTAGAATTAGCCTTTAGGTTATAAATAGGGCAGAGGCAAGGAAATATTTTTCATTTTCGTTTAATTCCTAACTAAAGCTTTATGTTTTGATTTTCAGAAACATCTTGCACAGCTTACTTGTTATTTTTTAAAATATTAGGAAGTAATGCTTCAAAATTATGCATCTGAAAATCATCATCTATAAAATTTCCCTGTTTATCGAGCACAATGTATCTGGGGATTCCATTAAATTTAAATAACTCTCGAAAACGATTGTACATATCGGTGTCCACACGGTAGATGTTTTCCATTTCTTGTTCTTTAACAAATGTATTGTAATTTTCTTCTGGTGATTGTCTTGCGTCGGTAATAAATACAAACTCAAAGTCAGGGTTATCTCTGTATTTTTTACGGATATTTTTCATGTTCTTTATGGTGCCTACACAAGGCCCACAGGTAGTTGCCCAGAAGTCTACAAAGACTATTTTACCTTTATACGTATTAGCTATTTTGTAAAAGAGGTCTTTTGCTTTTCCATCAGGCAATGGTATAGACTTAGTTTTAACAGGTAAACTTACTTGGGTATTCCCATCTAGTTTTCTTGCGATATGTTGTTTAGGGAACTTTTCATCTATAAGGCGTTGCCCTTCTTGTTTGACAAAATCATTTTCTATACTTTTTGAAAGTTCCTTCCAGAATTCATACGCCTCTTCGGCACTATTCATTCGGTCTAATTGAAACTTAAGGCTTCTTGTTTTTGTGATGTCGTAAATCAAATCATTTTTAAGATGCAGCTCATTAGTTAATACAGAATCTTTCTTACGCCATGGCTCCATAAAATCTATTGCGGAGTTATTAGCTTTTACTAATGGAGTAATATAGAGGTCATTATATGCCTTAGATTCTTTTTCATATTTTTTAGCAAATGCTTCAAAAGCGGGTTTCAGTTTTTCATAGGCTTCCTGGTCATGTGGTTTGGTATACAATTCTTTCTCTGCTTCCGTAAGGTCAATGTTCTGCTCTTCAAAATATTCATATAAAGTTTTCTCAATTTTAATGGGCTTGAGATTTGCCCAAAACTTCAAAGGATCGGCATACTCAAACCTATTGATAAAAGTATTAGTTTCATAATCAACAAGCAGGGATTGTTTATGTAAAGGAAAATCTTGTAAAAAGGAATAATAGCTATTCTCTATTTTTTCTTTAAGAAATTGATTATCAGGGTTTTGTTTTTTATGGTAATCTTTATCCATTAAATAGTCCATCACTTGCCCAACGCTTAAAATATGGTTTTTTTCTCTTAACAGAATCTTGGTTTTATTTAGCAATTGATGCGTAGCGAAAAACGAATCTAATTTGGCGTCATTTTGCACCTTTTTTTCAAAGGCATCATTTTTGAAATCTATAGGGGACATCGACATCATCATCTTCATAAATTCATTATAATCAAATGGCTCAAGCTCAAAAGAAGCTAATTCAGTGTTGATTTGGGAAAGTTTACCTTTGTATGCTATTTCTTCAGAGGGATAAATTCTATATTTAGAAAAAATTTCAGCTTGTAAAAATTTCTCCCAATCCACAACTAAAGCAAGTGTTTGCCCTGGCTCAAGATAAAAGTAAAACCGAACCGAATTTATTATAAACATTGATCGTAGCGGATGGATTAACGGAATATCAGCTTCAAACCGTCCGTCGGGGTATATATCAATCACTACAGGGTAATCTTCACGTGTCAATTCATTGGTAGCATAAAAAATACCAGTATCAAAACCCAATCGTGTATCATACCCTCTTATATAACCGATAATTTTTGCGGGTTTTGTACTAAAAAATTCTTTTGACTCAAAATTTTCTATAGGCTTGGTTTTTACTTTTGCTAGTTCACTAGTCATCCATGTAGTAACATGTTTTGGAATCACTGATGTTTCCGTAAACTGTTCTCCCGTAAGAGAAACACCGTAAAACTGATTATTATAGTCAATTTTATCAATATTAGATGGTAACGGAGGAAATATGAGCACATTGGAGTGAAAGCCTGTAGCATCTACATAAATTTCTTTGTCGAATTCGTGTTCGCCTAATTTTGTAATGGTATATTTTTCGCCTGTTTTTGGATCCGTTACAAAGGTATCAGCTCCATATTTTACCCACCATCCGGGTTTAACCCTGAATTCAAGCGTAATACGGGTTTCGGTATCGGAGAGTTCTATCTTTGAAATTTTAAATAGCCCAGTTTTAGCAAGTTCATACGACGGATTTTCTATGATTTTTGCTTCTTGAGTTGCCGGAACTAAATCGATTAACTTAATAAGGCTTAAGCAGGTAACTAAAATTAGAAATCTATACATAAGAATTAAGATTGATGAAATTTAAAGATAAAGAATATCTTAATACCTCTACTGTTTTTAATTCTTAATTTATTGAAAATAAATACTTTCCGTATTTTTGAGGCTTAATTTTTTCAGCATAATACTTAATTTTTATTAGTATGAATATTTCATACGCAGGTTTTAAAGTTTGCAAGTGAATGATATTTTTCTTTTCTAACCTCGTATTATTGGGGATTGCTATAATTAGTGTATAGCGATGATTTATTAAATTTTCAGAAAAAATATTTTATGTTGGTAGCTCAAAATCTAATCTAAAACAAGCTATAAAAGAGTTATTCCATCACTATTGTTTTATCGTGTTGGCGGGCATTTGTTAGTTATGATTATGGTACTATTGTAAGTGTAAAACAAGCTCCCGCTTTATGGTCTGGTCTTGCACCGCGAGCATCTGCTGAACACAAGCTATTTGCATTTGGATTTACTGCTACATATCGGTGGTTGTATAGTGATAAAAGCATGATATCTCCGTTATTCATTTCTTGCCATTGAAAGGTAGAGGCATTGCCTTGGTCTTCATTTTCAATACGTACTTCTGCCATTCCTGCACTTCCTTTAACAGTGACAAAACCTCCGGAAGATACAGATTGTAAAGCCACCCTTCCTGCACCACGGTCTAATACCTTAAAATGTGTATGGGTAACTTCTTGAATTTTATTTGTAAGTACTACTGGACGTAAAAAATTTTTCCAATTGGCCAGTGTAGAGTTATCTGCAACACTTTTAAAAGTAACCTCTTTGTTATACGGAATGGGTTGCATAAGGCCTCGGCTGCGCGGTTCATGTACATAAAAATCATCAAAATCTACATAGCCGCCCTCTTTACCTTTGGTATTGTAATTAAATAAGGCATACCGAACACCTTGGAATGTTTTTAGCTGGTAAGGCATTAAAATTTCTCCTCCTAATTCCGTAAAATTTTCACCATCAAAACTGTAGCTTAACTTTCCAATATCGGTATCAAAATTGCAGTGTGCACGAAGCCAAAGTACTTTAGCATCGGTGGCTTTTGTTTTTGTTTGTTGTTGCGTTTGTTGGTCGAAAAATTGAAGCGTACTTTTTGGACCTTCTTTAATAATACCAAGCCATGCGTAGGGGAGGTTTAACAATGCTAATCCGGCAACATCTCCATCTTTCATTTTAGAAATATCTAGCTTTGTTGTCGCATATGATTCTGGCCCCATTCCCCTTTGCGTTAATGAGTTTTTAGCATGCCAGAAACTATCTGCAGGTAAAGCCGTTAATCGTAAATACCCTTTTCTTTTAGTCAAAGACCATTTGCCAGCTACTGGTGCATGGTTCCATTGCCAAGCATTTTTTAGTTGAGCATTATTAAAATCATCATCTCGCTCAAACGGACTCTTAGGTGCAGAAGTGAAACCTGTATTTGGTTTGATCCATGTTTTTGGGCTACGCGTTAAATTTCCTTCCAAGCCAAAATAGGGCCAACCGTTTTTCCAAGTTACCGGAGATAATGCTGTTACTCTCCCTAAAGAGTTGTAATCGAGCATAGACCAGCCCCACCATTCGCCAGTTTGTATTTGTACAATTCCTCCTTGATGCATAGGAATGCAGCCTACATAATTTATATCGTTTTCTATAATTTTGAAGGGAGGACCTTCATTTGTGTTTGCTAATCGGGAACGTTGTCCTACACCAAAATTTTCTTCTGCACTTATAACATTTACTTCGTATGGACCATATATATAATCAGCACGTAAACAAACTTGGTAGCATATAGGATCATAATTGGTATTGGTAATGTAATATTTACCATCTATTTTATACATATGGCTACCTTCACCGGCGCCACTTCCACGTTCTATAATTATTTTTTCAGTACCTGGGACCACATCCATTAAGTCTTCAGTAAGTTCAACGATCTTGACTTCATCATAACCCCAAACGGCATAAATTTTATCATCATCGTCAAACAAAACCGTAACATCGTGGAGTTTAGCGCGCATCGTTTTATGCTTCCAAGATCCTCTAGGGTTTTTTGTGTAATACACCTGGGTTCCGTGACCATTAACATTAGAGAAAATATAAAACATACCTTTATGATATCTCAGGCAGGGTGCCCAAATACCTTGACCGTAAGCATCTTTATTATTTTGTAAACGCAGTTCTGGCCCAAAATCTATTCGCGGAGCAGCATAACTTATAAGTTCCCAATTTACCAAATCTTTGGAATGTAAAACGGGTAATCCGGGCATCGCATGCATTGTGGTTCCTGTCAGATAAAAATCATCTCCAACACGAATCATATCTGGGTCAGAAAACTCCTCGTTGAATAATGGATTGGTAAAAGTACCGTTACCATTGTCTGCGGTCCATGTAGCCTCAAGGGTTTCTTTAGTAATCTGAGTGTTACCCCAAAAAGGAAGTAAATTCAAAGAAAAGAAAAGAGTGAGAAAAAGGTTAGTATCTTGAAAAAAGAAGCTTTTTGTAGTTGTATGCATTTATTTGAGATTGATGTAAATACTTAAGCTAGGTTTAAATAGATGATAAATATAGCTTATTATTTTATAAATGTAAATTTAACACTTGTTTTTTTCTTCCCAATTAATTTGAACTAGTTCCCCAATGGTGGGAACTATATACAAAATTACACTAGTTAGGGAGGTATATTATTTCTTTATTTGAGTTTAATACACCTATAAATGAAAAGGTGTCATTTTTTACATTTGGATACATAAAAGGAGTATTGTACGATAAAGAAATTTGTACAAAAGCATTTTTTATTTCAACAATATTCCCTCCTTTTATTTTATAGTCATTTGTTTTAATTGTTTTGGATTTTTTAGGTTTTATAGATTTAAATAAATTTTCAGATTCTGATATATTTCCATCCATAACAAGTCCGTTTGATAGTTTTAAGTCCATTCCGCTTTTAATTTTAATTTGAACAACATTTAATTCATAAGGATTTGTATTAATTAAAATTAAGGCATCGGACAATGGCTGTTCAGAACCTAATAGTTTATTTTCAACTTTAATATTGTCAGGATAAAATATAATATATGAAGAAATCAAAAAGAAAATCAAACCCAAAGGAATCAATTTCCTATATTTTAAGATGGATTGGAATTTCGACAGACGCTTATTTGGATCTTCTTTTATTTGTGATTGAGATGCTTGTATTTGTCTTAATTTGTTGGCTCTTGATATACTTAATAGACGTCTATTTCTTTTAGAGTTTTTTTTTCTTTTAGCAGTCATATTTTGGTATTAATTAGTTGGTTCTATAATATATATTAATTAGAACTTATTTACACTTAAAAATAGGATTTGGTGTAATTAAGTTCTATATTTGATTAAGCAAATAATATACTAATGATTAATCAAGATTTCAACTCAATTTTAGACTTAATAAAAGCCTTTCCTGATAATCAATCTTGTATCGATCATTTAGAGCAATTAAGATGGAATGGCAATGTTGTTAGTCCATTTGATGCTACATCTAAAGTATATGATTGCAAAGGAAATAAGTATAAATGTAAGAATACTGGTAAATATTTCAATGTAAAAACTAATACTATTTTTGATAACACTAAATTAGACTTACAAAAATGGTTTCTTGCTATCTGGTTGGTTACTTCTCACAAAAAAGGAATTTCATCTTTACAGTTGGGTAGAGACTTAAACATAACTCAAAAATCAGCATGGTTTATGTTACAAAGAATTAGACAATGTTTTGGAATCAATGACGATAGCGAATTAAACGGAGAGGTTGAAATAGATGAAACTTATGTTGGTGGTAAAGCTAAAAACAGACACAACAAGGTAAGAGCTGACAAGTCAGAGGCTACAACTGAAAAATATAAGAAATCAGCCGTTTTAGGAATGGTTGAAAGAAAAGGTAGCATAAGAGCTATGGTAGTTGAAAATGTAACTGAAAACGTTTTATTACCTCAAATAGCTAGACATATATCTAGTAAAGCAATCATCTATAGCGATGAATTATCATCATACAACAAATTAAGTAGAGTATACGACCATCAAACAGTAGTTCATAGTAGAGGTGAATATGTAAGAGGTAGAGTTAACATAAACTCAATAGAGAGCTTCTGGGCTTTATTAAAAAGAGGTATCGTTGGTATTTATCACTTTACTTCTAAAAAACACTTACAGCTTTATGTTGACGAGTTTGTATTTAGATATAACAGCAGACAAGGCACAGAGGGTGAGAGATTTAATTTACTTTTGTGTAATACCGAGAATAGAATAACTTATAAAGATTTGATAAAATGATTCAAGAAAAAAATTCAATCATACAGTATGAGGGAAAACAAATTGCTTTGTTTTCGGATGAAAAAAATGATTTCGTAAATATTACGGATATTGCAACAGCTTGGAAAGGTCGTAAATCAATTAAATCATGGCTAAAGAATAAACAAACTTTGGCTTTTTTAGAAGTTTGGGAGAGAAAACACAATCCTAGTTTTAATGGTGCCCAAATGGGTGCCGTTAAAGAAATGGCAAAAGATTCTACCACTTCTCTTTCTATTAAGTATTACATTGAAAAAACAGGGGCTATAGGTATATTTACTAGAACAGGTTCGTATGGAGGAACTTATGCTCATAAGGATATCGCAATTAGATTTGCAGGATGGCTTAGTCCTGAATTTGAATTACATATAGTTGAGGAAATACAAAGGCTAAAAGAATTAGAAAGAAAAAAGTATTCTTATGATTTATTAAATCATGAACAAATTCTTTTTTTAGTTAGGCTAAAGGAAGTATTCAAATATGTCGCTTACCAAACAAAAATTGAAAATACTCATAAAGAGGTTTTTGCAGCTAGAAGCGGAAATAAAAATCCGTTCGCTGGTTTTCATAAATGGCGAAATGAAATATTAGATATTGAGCCAAACGTTATAAATGAAAGAATAAAACAATATTGTATAGAGAATAATATTGCTCTAACTAAATCATTGCTTAATAAACCAAAGGGTGAAAAAATATTACTTTTAGATTCTTATGATTCAGTTAGAAACGCTGTTTGGGATTTTTTACAAGTACAAGGAGAGGTTAACGCTCTTAATCTAGCTAATTTAGTAGGTGATATGATAAGAACTGAAAAAGGAGAGATTTATAGAGAAAACGAAACAAATTTATTTCAAGATAAGCAAGATTTAGGAAGTTTTAATCAGTTAGACGAATTACTATCTGCAATGCCACACGTTAAATCAGCAAGACAAATGCTAGAGTATAGAAAATCATTGCTTAAAAAAAAACCTGAATTATCGGATTTCAATCAAAAACTAAAAAAAGGATTAGATTGGAACCCTAAATAAAATAATTAATCTCTATGGAAACAACAATTATTATTAAAGGCAAAAAATTTCATGTCAAGTATGAAAGCGGAATTGTATCTGTACGACCTCCCGAAAATATTGCTTGGGTTTCAAGCCAAAAAAGCCCAATTCCTGACCTTAGTAAGGAGAAAATTCAGGAAATGGCAAGAGAAACGGTAATAGGACTTGGACTTGCTTAATTAAGTATAGAAACATAAAAAGACACCCTATACCTTAGCATCGGTTTTGACCGTTTAGTTAAGACTAAGCTCTAGTAGTAAGTATTAACGAATGCAATTAGTTCTTTAACTTGTAAGATTTACTTTGATAGACTTTACTATCAGCAGGATGCTCACATCATAGTGTATGTGAAGTAAATTATTACTATTGAAAACGCCTGAAATCCTTTAGGCTATACTTCATTTAATTTTTAGTGTAAAGTAATATATAGTTCCCCCAATGGTGGGTGATGTAAAAGTTTACAAACGACTACAATCGTTTGTAAGTGAAAGTAATTATTTCCGAACCGAATTTAATTGCTTTGTCGTTTTATGTTTGCAGTGTCGAAAAAAACAAGTCGATATAATTAGTTTAACCTTTCCTGAAATTTATGCAGGAGCAAAAAATTAAAATTATGAATGCACTTAAAAACAGCGTACAGTTAATTGGTAACTTGGGTAACGACCCAGAAATTGTAAACTTAGAAGGCGGTAATAAGCTAGCCAAATTCTCAATCGCAACGAGCGATTCGTATAAAAATGCCAAAGGCGAAAAAGTAGAAGAAACGCAATGGCACAATATTGTTGCTTGGGGTAAAACTGCCGAAATAGTCGAAAACTTTCTAACTAAAGGAAAACAAGTGGCTGTCGAGGGTAAATTAGTTCATCGTTCGTATGAAACTAAAGAAGGGGAGAAGCGCTACATAACCGAAATAAAATGTAACGAATTATTAATGTTGGGCAAATAAAACGCATTACCAAATACTTAATTAACATAAGCAACAAAGCCTTACTTTTTGAGTAAGGCTTTGTTGCTTATGTATTTAATCGTTTAATATGATTAGCTAGTTATCTTAGTCTCTTGAATTGGAAGAAGAGTTACGATTTCTATTGCGGTTTCTATTTCCGCTCGCATTCGCATTTTTAGATCTACTGTTGTTTCTAGATCTATTCTGCTGTCCTTGTCTTGGAGGCCTTGAATCTTCTTCAGTAACTTTTGGTCTGCTACCATCATCCAGGAAAGGATGATCTGTAATTACAGGAATGGTTTGTTTAATTAATTTCTGAATATCTTTTAAATAAGCTCTTTCTTCTCTATCACAAAAAGATAAGGCCACACCACTAGCATCTGCTCTTCCTGTTCTTCCAATACGGTGTACATAGGTTTCCGGAACGTTAGGCAAGTCGTAATTTACAACCAGTGATAAATCATCAATATCTATTCCTCTAGCGGCAATATCGGTTGCGACTAATACCGTTAATTTTCCGTCTTTAAAATCACCCAATGCATTTTGTCGTGCCGTTTGTGATTTGTTACCATGAATAGCGGCCGCATTAATTCCTGCTTTGTCTAAAAGTTTTACAATTTTATTGGCCCCGTGCTTCGTTCTTGAGAATACTAAAACGGCTTTGGCACCCTTTGTTTCTATTAAATGAACCAAAAGTTTTACTTTATCACCTTTGGGTACAAAATAAACGGCTTGCGCTACTTTTTCAGCAGTAGCTTGTTGCGGTTTGATACTCACCTGCTCAAAATCGCCTAAGATTTTTTGAGATAATTCTACAATAGTTTTAGGCATGGTTGCCGAAAAGAAAAGCGATTGTCTTTTTGCAGGTAATTTCGCAATGATCTTTTTTACATCATGAATAAACCCCATGTCTAACATTTGATCAGCTTCATCTAAAACCACATGTTCTAAATCGCGTAGCGATATAAAACCTTGGTTCATCAAATCTAATAAACGGCCTGGAGTGGCTATTAAAATTTCAACACCTTTACGTAATTCATCAGTTTGTTTACCTTGCTTTACACCACCAAAAATCACTGTGTTTTTAATGCCTGTAAATTTTCCATAAGCGGTAAAGCTTTCTCCAATTTGTATGGCAAGTTCACGAGTAGGGGTTACTACCAATGCTTTTATCTTACGTTTTCCAAGGCCACTATTATTAGTGTATAAATGATGTAATATTGGGATTCCGAAAGCTGCTGTTTTTCCTGTTCCTGTTTGTGCTACTCCTAAAAGGTCTTTGCCTTTAAGTAAAATAGGGATTGATTGTTCTTGTATAGGGGTTGGATTTTCATAACCTTCTAGCGCTAACGCTTTTAATATGGGTTCTGCAATTCCTAATTCTTTAAATGTCATGTAATTTATAATAAGCGGCAAAGGTAGGGGAATAGATTGGATATCTCTTATATACCATTTACCAATTAATTTGACACTATTTTAGGCTCTATTTAAATACGTATCTTTTTGAAGAAATAGGTTGTGTTATTCCTGGTGCGTCTTCAGTGTCATAATTGTTGAGTAATATAAGCTTCTTCCCTGAGTCCACTATCCGCTAACGAAACCGAAAAAGTAAATGCCTTATATACAAGAGATATAAAGAAAGTTGTGCATGATTTATGGTAATAAAATAATATAAACCTCTAGTTGAATCCTAATAGTTCGATTACGTCAGTTCGAGTAATTTTCGTTAGAAAATTGTATCGAGAACAAGTGAAAAATCAACTAGAGATTTCTTGGTCTGTTAATCGTGCGTTTTTTCTGAAGCAGAAACTAAACGGTTAATTTCTTTGAGTTCGCTATCCGTTAAATGTCTCCATTTGCCAACTTCAACATCCAATTCAATATTCATAATCCGAACACGTTGTAAGCGTTTTACGCGGTATTCTAAATGTTCACACATTCTACGAATCTGTCGGTTTAACCCTTGAGTAAGAGTAATGCTGAAGGTGTATTTATCTATACGCACTACTTTACATGGTCGAGTTACGGTATCTAAAATAGGTACTCCACTGCTCATTTTACGTAAGAAGTCAGAATTTATAGGTTTGTTTACCGATACAATATATTCTTTCTCATGATTATTACGGGCTCTAAGTATTTTGTTCACGATGTCTCCGTCATCGGTCATGAAAATTAAACCTTCACTAGGTTTGTCTAAACGACCAATTGGAAAAATCCGTTTTGGGTAATTTATAAAATCGATGATATTATCTTTTTCTACACCTGTATCTGTCGTACAAACAATTCCCACAGGTTTGTTAAAAGCAAGATAGGTGTGCTTTTCTTTTGATTTAGAAATTAATTCACCATCTACGCGAATTTCATCAGCAGCCGTTATTTTTGTTCCCATTTCAGGAACTGATCCGTTTATGGTTACTCTACCTTGATCAATTAACTTATCTGCCGCTCTACGAGAGCAATAGCCAACTTCACTTAAATACTTATTTATTCGGGTAGGTTGTTTTTCTTCCATTTGATTTTTTTACTTCTGATGTATAATACTGGTATAATTTTAGAGACTAGCTATTGCCGCCTCAGCACAGCGTTCACCATCCATCGCAGCGGAAACAATTCCACCAGCATAACCACCGCCTTCACCACAGGGATATAATCCCTCAATTTCAGGATGTTCTAAATTTTCTTTTCTAGGGATGTTTACGGGAGATGACGTTCTAGATTCTACACCCACAATATTGGCTTCAGCAGTATAATACCCTTTCATTTTTTCACCAAAGACCGCAAAACCACCTCTGAGTCTACTTCCAATTAATTTGGGTAAAAGCGAATGCAAAGGAACCGATTTTAATCCTGGTTGGTATGAAGTAGGGTTGAGGTCATTTGATAACTTTCCCTCCACAAAATCTGTTAATCGCTGCGCAGGTGCAGTCTGGGTTCTTCCACCAGACGTAAATGCTAAACGTTCTAGATCTTTTTGATATTCCAAGCCTTTTAAAACTCCAAATTGTTCATATTTTCTTAAATCTTCATCCACATTAATCTCTACTACAATTCCGGAATTGGCAAATAGATTATTACGTTTTGAAGGTGACATACCGTTCACAACTACCTCTCCTGGTGAAGTTGCAGCAGGAACAATAAAACCACCTGGACACATGCAAAATGAATAGACACCTCTATTTTTTACTTGCTCTACCAAACTATAGGAAGCCGCAGGTAACAATTCATGGCGTTCACCTGAACAATGGTATTGAATACTATCAATGATATGTTGCGGATGTTCTACACGTACACCCATTGCAAAAGATTTTGCTTGCAGCGCAATTTCTTTTTTATCTAATAAATAGTAGATGTCTCTTGCTGAATGACCAGTAGCAAGAATTACGCTATTCACTGCCATTTCATCTCCATTTTGCAGTTGAATGGCTTGTATTTTATTATTTTTAATTGTAAAATCAACCACTCGAGTGTCAAAATGTATAGCCCCACCACATTTTAAAATGGTCTCTCGAATATGCTCCACAATCTTTGGAAGTTTGTTTGTTCCTATATGTGGGTGGGCATCAATTAATATTTGTTCCGTAGCCCCATGGTGAACAAGGCTTTCAAAAATGCGACGTACATCACCACGTTTTATGCTTCGTGTATATAATTTACCATCAGAATAGGTGCCAGCACCACCTTCACCAAAACAATAGTTCGAATCTTCACCAACAATATGGTCTTGATTAATCGCCTTTAAATCACGGCGCCTATCTTTTACATTTTTACCACGTTCTAAAACAACAGGTTTAAACCCTAATTCTAAACAACGCAATGCAGCCCACATTCCTGCAGGACCGAAACCAATAATATGAATTTCTTTTGCCTTAGAAACATCTTTATAGTTAAAAGAATACTCAGGAACCTCAGAAGGTTTTTCCCTAATATAGACCTCTAGTTTATAATTAAAATATATTCTAGGTTTACGCGCATCAATAGATTTACGTATGACCTTAACGACAATATCTTTTTCGTCTGCTCCTACATGTTGAGCAACTTTCTTATTCAGAAAACCTGCTTGTGATTCTTCTTTTAAAGATATGCGTAGCTGAAATGTTCTAACCATGCTGCAAAATTACAGCAAATTCAGTTGAAACTAAATTAATGAGCACATATCTTAATTATATTTTAGAATTATAGGGTCTGTTCTCAAATTCTCGCACCTTTTTTACTGATCGTTTTACTATTTAAATGTAGAGAACAAGAGCTAAGAAATTTTTGAATGTATAGAGCGGGTTTATAGGTAGAGATATGAAAAAAATAAAAGCGCACCTCTATATTAGAGATGCGTTTCATTGAATCTTTTTAAATAGTATTATACCAATACGGATACCTGCTCTCTACATTCTTGAGCGGCTGCAACCATCTCTATTAAAGCCTTTTTGGTCTCATCCCAATGTCTAGTTTTTAAACCACAATCAGGATTAATCCATAGCTGCTCAGTCGGAATAAATTTCTTTGCTTTCTCTATTAATGCAATCATTTCAGAACGTTCAGGGACTCTGGGAGAGTGAATATCATAAACTCCAGGGCCAATTTCATTCGGGTATTTAAAAGTTTGAAAAGCATCTAGAAGTTCCATTTGAGATCTTGAACACTCAATGGTAATTACATCTGCATCCATATCAGCTATATTTTGAATGATATCGTTAAACTCTGAATAACACATGTGCGTGTGAATCTGAGTTTCATCTTTTACACCACTTGCAGCAATACGGAATGATCTTATAGCCCAATTTAAATAAGCCTGCCAATCCGCTTTTCTTAAGGGTAAACCTTCTCTAATAGCGGGTTCATCAATTTGTATAATTTGTAATCCAGCTTTTTCCAAATCCACTACTTCATCCCGAATAGCCATTGCTATTTGTGAGCAAGTTTGCGAACGTGGCTGATCATTTCGAACAAATGACCATTGTAAAATTGTTACAGGACCAGTAAGCATCCCTTTTACAGGTTTTTTAGTTAATGATTGTGCGTAAGCCGACCATTTTACCGTCATTGGGTTTGCTCTTGAAACATCCCCGTAAATAATAGGAGGTTTTACACATCTACTACCATAACTTTGTACCCAGCCAAAGCTTGTAAAAGCAAAACCATTAAGTTGTTCTCCAAAATATTCCACCATATCATTACGTTCAAATTCACCATGAACCAAAACATCAAGTCCAATATTTTCTTGAAATTCTATGGTTTCTCTGGTTTCTTTTTCTAGAAAGGTTGAATAATCTGAAGTACTAATATTGCCTTTTTTATAATTAGCTCTATACATGCGTACTTCATTGGTTTGTGGAAACGAACCAATTGTTGTCGTTGGGAATAAAGGAAGGTTCAATGCCTTTTGTTGAAGCTTTTGTCTAATAGAGAATGTATTTTCTCTTTGTTCGTCTTTAGCAGTTAATTCAGCAACCCGCTTTTTGATATTGGGATTATGAATAATGGATGCTGTTTTTTTATTAACTTGAGCAATACTATTTTCTTTAAATTTTTGTAGCGTGGTTGCTAAGTTTCGTTGGGTTAAGAAATCTCTTAGTGTATTTACTTCCTCTAATTTTTGTTTTGCGAAAGCCAACCACTGTTTTACTTCTGTACTTAGGTTAGCTTCATTTGATTCTAAATCTAAATCACAGGGTGAGTGAAGTAGCGAGCATGAAGGAGCAATTAGAATACGCTCTTCACCGACAACAGAAATAGCTTTTTGGATTAATCTTAGCGATTGTTTAAAGTCATTTTTCCATATGTTTCTACCATCAATAACACCTAAGGATAAATGAGTATTTGGATTCAATTTTTTAGAGGATAAAATATCGTCTAGTTGCAAATTGCAGCGGACTACATCTAAATGCAATGTATGAATAGGAAGATCAAGTACGGTATCTAAGTTTTCCCCATAACAATCAAAATAGTTGCCTAATATCACTTTTAGATTTGGAAATTTGTCAGCAATTTCATTATAGGTAAAACGAATAGCTTCCCGTTCTTTATTGGAAAGCTCTGTTGCTAAATAAGGCTCGTCAAATTGAATGTACTCAATATCTAAAGCAGATAATTGGCGAATGATTTCTATATATGATGGCAATAAAGTGCTTAATAAGTCTATACGGTTAAAGCCATCTTCTTTTTCTTTTCCTAAGAGTAAGAACGATACAGGGCCAATTAGAACAGGTTTTGTTTTTATACCTAAAGCTAGTGCTTCTTTATATTCATCTATAATTTTAGAATTAACGAAAGAGAAATTTTGTTTTATAGAAAATTCAGGTACCATATAATGATAATTGGTGTCAAACCATTTAGTCATTTCCATAGCGGTAATGTCTATACCTTCTTTCTGATACCCTCTAGCCATAGCAAAATAAAGTTCATATGGCGAAGGATTGATTTTCTGTAGTTGGTTGTAGCGTTCCGGAATTACATTTAGTGCAATACACAAATCTAAAACATGGTCATACAATGAGAAATCATTAGAGGGTATTAGGTCTATTCCTTTTTCTTTCTGTAGTAGCCAGTTTTCATGTCGGATGGCTTTTGCCGTTTTCAACACGTTTTCAATAGGTTCTTTGCCAGACCAGTAATTTTCCAATGCTTTTTTAAGTTCCCTTTTTTTACCTATTCGGGGGTATCCTAAATTTGTAGTCTTCATTAGTTTTTGTTTATTTTTTAGATATATTTTCTTTCAAAATTAAATATTTAGATATTTGTAACTGTTATATATAATTAAATAAGAATATTTAGCTAATAATAGATGTTTTTAAAGATTTTAATAACTGTGATTAATGAATAAAGAGCTTTAAAAAGAAAATTTATCTATGGAAAATTTAGACCAAACAGATTTAGATTTGTTAAATCACTTACAGGAAAACGCTAATTATACAACAAAAGAGTTAGCAGTTTTAGTAAACCTTTCGCAAACTCCCGTTTATGAACGAGTGCGTAAATTGGAAAAGTCTGGGTACATTAAAAAATATATAGCACTTTTAGATGCTGAAAAATTAGGTAGGGGGTTGATTGTGTTTTGTAACATTACATTAAAACAACATACGAAAGAAATAGGGAATAAGTTTGTTGAAGATATTATGTCTTTAAAAGAAGTAACAGAGTGCTATAATATTTCTGGAGATTATGATTTTAAGTTGAAAGTGATGGTTAAGAATATGAAAGATTATCAGGACTTTGTAATTAATAGCTTAGGGTCTGTTGAAAATATTGGTAGCGCACATAGCACTTTTGTGATTGGAATAATTAAGCAGAGTTATGCCGTTCCTATTTCGTATAATTAAGAGTCTTCTTGTTGCGTAGGGTATTTTAGATTGCTTTTTTGAAATTTATTTTTCAGTATAATGCCCTAACCATATTTTATAAATAAACTTGGTTTATAAACAATTCAGGATTGTTTTTATACAGATCAGTAGTTCTTCTTTTTCTTTTTTTAAGGTTTTTTTCATTTTTGTTTCGGAATTAATTTAAAATCTAAGCCTATGAAAAAACACTTTGAACAAACATCTTTTACACTTTTCACTAACTTTAATGCGGAAACTCCTTAAGGATTATTAAAAATCAAGAGAAGAGAAAGGTTAGTTTTTCGGAAACATAAAAATAAAAATGAAATACTTCGGTAGAATAATTGGCATTGGTGTCATGATTGGTTTTGTTATTGCTTTTGTTGATATCGGAATCAAAGTGATCGGTGGTGCGACATTAAGTCTGGATGCTCAGTTTATTAAAAATCTGAGTTATTATGTAGCATACGCTACTATACTTACATTAATCAACGTATCGTTTTTTGACTATCTAAATCATAAGGTTGTTTGGGAAAAATATAGAAAATTTAGACTCATAATAGGAGCTATTGGTAGTATTTTATTGAGTATGCTGGGAGTTTTTAGTATTCGATTGTTTACTGAAATGTATTTTGGTAATGAGGACTGGGAAACTTTTATTTCAGGAGAGAATCCTGTTTTTTATGCCATTTGCCTATTGATAACCATTGTAGCAACTCTTTTCTTCCATGCGGTGTATTTCTATAAAGCAATACAGAATAAAAAGGTAAAGGAGCAAAAAATAATAGCTGGTACGGCTTCTGCCAAGTTCGATGCTTTAAAGAATCAATTAGATCCACATTTTTTGTTTAACAGTTTAAATGTGCTTACAAGTCTTATTGAGGAAGACCCGGATCAAGCACAAAATTTTACCACATCGCTTTCCAAAGTGTATCGGTATGTCCTTGAACAAAAAAATAAAGATTTGGTGTCTGTTGATGAAGAATTACAGTTTGCTAAAACATACATACGCCTTTTGAAAATGCGATTTGAAGACAGTATAATTTTTGAGATTCCTGAAAAGTGTAGTAATCCGGAAGCTAAAATTATACCCTTGTCATTACAGCTTTTATTGGAAAATGCTGTGAAACACAATGTGGTCACTTCAGAAAGACCATTACATATTAAAGTTTTTGAAAAAGATGGGAAACTAACTGTAAGCAATAATTTGCAGGAAAAACAAGTGGTTAAAAAGAGTACTGGTGTTGGTTTGCAAAATATTCAAGAACGTTATAAAATCATATCAGATAAAAAAGTAACGATTACTAAAACAGCATCGGAATTTATAATAGAATTACCAATGCTCACAAAACAAATTTCGAATATGGAGACACATAAAATTTATTTAGAAGACAAACGCTATCAAAAAGCGAAAGAAAAAGTGGAGAAGATAAAAGGTTTTTACGGTAATCTATTAGCTTATTGTATCGTTATCCCATTTTTAATAATTCTAAATTATAATACTACTAGTTTTCCTTGGGCAATTTTCCCAGCCTTAGGATGGGGTTTTGGACTTACTGCTCATGGTATGGAAGCCTTTGGATACAATCCCTTATTTGGTAAAGGATGGGAAGAACGCAAAATGCGTGAATACATGGAGGACGATTCGTTTTAATTAGAATTGAGCTCCATAACTACAATTCAATCAAAAAAAAGCACAGTTGAGAAATCATTATTTAGTAATGAACAAGTAATGTTAGAAATTTGAGGAAACAAATAATAAGTAACCTTAAAACCGATAAACAATGAATACGACAGATCAAGAGAATAAATATTTTAGAGCAAAAGAGCGAGTTGCAACAGTGAAAAAATTCTACGCACATTTAGTAACCAATATTTTTGTAATTATCCTTACAGGAGCTATTAATTACTACACAAATGAATGGAGGTACCCTTGGTTTTTATGGGTGGTTTTTGGTGTGTCAATAGGTACAATTGTTAGGGCATTCAAAATTTTTGGGTATGATTCTCTTTTTGGTAAGAATTGGGAGCAGCGCAAAATAGATGAATACATGAAGGAAGATGAAACTAAAAGTCGCTGGGAATAATTTAAATATAGTATAATGAAATCGAATACAATAAATAAACAAGAAAGAGCAAAAGAAAAGGTAGCACAATTAAAAGGGTTTTATATTCATTTGATAGTATATGTTGTTATAAATACAGGTTTCATGACTATGAAACTTGCACGTAATTTAGCTAATGGAGAATCTTTCTTTGAGGCAATTTGGGATTTCGGAACTTTTGCAACCCCATTTTTTTGGGGTATAGGTCTAGTGTTTCATGCATTTAAGGTTTTTTCTTTTAATCCTTTTTTTAGCAAGGACTGGGAAGAGCGTCAAATAAAAAAATACATGGAGGAAGATAAAATGGATATAAAAAAATTCAAATAAATTAGCATGAAAAATAATAATTTATCAAAATTAGAAAGAGCCCAAAAAAGAGTTAAGGATATAAAAGGGTTTTATAATCATGCGGTAATTTATGTCATCATAAATAGTCTTCTACTGATTTTTAAAGAAAGATTTGTGTTTACCATTTTGAGTAAAAATGCAATTGGTGATCCTGATTTTTTAAGATGGATAGATTGGAATGTTTATGGCACTCCAATAATTTGGGGAATAGGATTATTAGTACATGGGATTTGTGTTTTTAACGCAACACCAAAATTTTTAAAAAACTGGGAAGAGCGCAAAATTAAGAAATACATGCAAGAAGAAGAGTAGGTTTAAACCGAATGAAAAATTACAAAGTAATACGATAAAACAATTTACATGTCTTACAAAATGAATGTTATTATTATAGAAGATGAAAAGCCATCAGCAAGAAGATTAGGTCGGTTATTGGCAGATTTAAATGTTGAGGTTTCCGTAATGTTGCATTCTGTTGAAGAGGCTATACATTGGTTTATAAATAATGAACATCCGGATTTAATATTTCTGGATATTCAACTTTCAGACGGACTTTCATTCGAAATATTTGATGCCGTAGAAGTGAAAAGCGCAATCATTTTTACCACCGCTTTTGACGAATATGCACTTCAGGCTTTTAAGCTAAATAGTATCGATTATTTGTTGAAACCAATAGATGATGAAGAGCTGGAAACAGCAGTAAAAAAATACCAATCTTTGAAGCCTGTAAAGCAAAAATTAGCGCTTGATTTTGAGGATATAAAAAAGCTCTTGGTGAACCCTATTGAGCGTGAATATAAAAAACGATTCACGGTGAAAGTTGGTCAGCATTTAAAGATTTTGAATGCCGGTGAGGTTGAATGTTTTTATAGTGAAAATAAAGGAACCTATGCCGCTACTTCAGATGGTCGAAATCACCTTTTAGAAACTACATTAGAAAACCTAGAAGAAGACCTAGATCCAAAAATATTTTTTAGAGTTAGTCGTAAGTTCTATGTGAATGTAAATTATATAAAAGATATTGTATCTTACACCAATTCTAGGCTTCAAATTAAGCTTAAGCGGTTTAATGAGCAAGAAATCATTGTGAGTAGAGAGCGAGTTAGGGACTTTAAGTTGTGGTTGGAATAAATGTAATTAAGTTGCTGAATTATAATATTTTAATTAATAAAAAAAACCACTATAAGAAAAACTTATAGTGGTTTTTTTTGGTTTTATTTTATTTATTCTACTCGATTATCATCAAATGCTGATGGTAGTAATTTAGGAATTAATTTTATGAAGATTGGAAGCAAAACAGCGCCTCCTGGAAGTATAAAAATAGCTAGTGAGGGGATGCTTTTGAAGATGTCTAAGAGCTGATTTTGAACCTTTTTCTTCTCTTCTGGACTTAAATCTTTAACGGTAGATTTAGATAAAAGAGCAACTAATTCTTTACTTTCCGAAAGCTCTTTTTGAAGTCTTTTGCTATTTCTTAAAATTAGTTTATTTACAATTTTAGACATGCTGTCGTAAAATTGAACGGCCAAATTATGGTCTTTTAAATGTGGTATTTTATCTGTATTTTTTTCAAAAAACACACATACATCTTCGATAGATTTAGGAATCAATTCCGCAGCTAAACCAAGGTCTTTTCCGATACCAAAAATAAACTGAGATTCTTTATGTTCGAGCGACTGATCTTCCCAAACTGTTAGGCATGCGACATCTAAAAAATACTGGTTTTCGCACCTAGAAAATTTGTCGATTAAACGCGCTCTATAGGATCCATCAAAATTTGCTTGATCACTATCGATAAATGTTAATGATGAGGCAAAAAGTTGTGCTAGTTTTTTGTCTTTTTTATTTTTCTCTTTAGAATTTAATGCATGATATGTGATATTAATAGTAATATATTCTAGGTCTTCTGCATGCTTTTTTATATCCTCTTTCTGGTCTAAATAGGTTTTGAAAGTTAAGACATCAATAAATAAAAGCGAGTTTGTAATTATGCTATTAAAAGTTTTACTTATGACATTATCTTCTAAATAAATTCTTGAATCAATCAACTTTTCAAGTTGAGTAGAAGTTTTTTTTCCGGTAAGAACTTTATTCAAAAACGATACTTTTCCTATTCCTAATTCCGTATAAAATTCAAAGATATCTTCTAAAAATTTTGAAAATTCAGTGTGATCTCTTTTCTGTCTATAGGTGAAATATAGGGCTGTAAGTAAATTTATTTTGGCCTTTTCATCTTCCGTTAATTGAATTTCTGTTGATAAGAATTCTGGTATATTAACATTAATACCATAAATGAACCCTGTACTTTTTAAGTGTTCATAGAGTTCGTCAAAACTTTCATAAAGGCTATGATAGTCTTTTACGATATAACCAAACTTATCAATCCAACCAGACGCTGAAGGGTTCATTTATTATCTTTTTCAAAGTACGAAATTACTATAAAAGACAATAGTAAACAGAATTCTATTTGATTATAAATGAACGTTAAAAGAATTGGTAACTAAAATTCAAGTATAATAAAACAAATTCCGGACTATAATGGATCTAAAGAAATTTATATCAAGTAGCAGAAAAATATGAGGTTTCAAATAAAATTAGATAGCTACGTTAGGATCAAATTTTATAAATAAATTAAAGAGTATTAGAGGTCTTTTCCTATAAAGAAATGAATTTAAAATATTCTTTCATTTTGATCGCACTATTTATCACTTTGTGATGAAAAACATACATCTTTGCAAAAGAGTATTAAATATAGCTGGGGTTAAGCTTCAAATATGAACAAAAGAAAACTGTTTATTCTTGTACTGGTAATTTTCTGTACTAAAAGTTTTTCACAGGAAATACCAAAAGACACTACTAAAAACTTGGATATTACTGCTTTTCCTATAGTTTTTTATACGCCAGAAACAGATTTTGGTTTTGGAGGATTGGGAGTAGCTACTTTTTGGCTTAAGAACGAGTTACACACCTCGAGACCTTCTTCGGTACAGCTTGGAATAAGTTATACTACTAAAAAGCAATTTTTAGGATACTTTCCTTTTGAATTGTATGCTAATGATGAAAAATGGAGGCTAGTGGGTGAATTGGGATTTTACAAATATGTATATAATTATTTTGGTCAAGGTATCGATTCTTCCAAAGAGGCTGTCGAAACTTTTGATGTAAGCTTTCCTAGAGTTCGGCTTTCTCTTTTAAGAGAAGTGTATGCTAACTTTTCTGTTGGCTTAAGCTATGAGTTGGATGATTTTAAAAATTTGAAAAGTCAGGCTAACGGGATTTTAGAAACCTCAGATGCAATTGGAAAAACTGGTGGTGCTGTTTCGAATATTGGAATACTTGCTTTTTATGATACTCGTGATAATATTTTTTACCCAACAAAAGGTTTTTTTCTTCAGGCTAGTTATTATGTGTCATCAGAATTATTAGGCTCTTCATTTCAGTATTCTAAATATCAACTAGATAATAGGTATTACCAAAAAGTAGGGGAAAAACAGGTGCTCGCAACAAATTTATTTTTTGGTAGTGGTACAGATGGGATGCCTTTCTTAGATCAATTTTTTATTGGAGGAAAACGTACAAGAGGTTTTAGTCCCCGACGATATCAAGATAATGCAGAATTAAGCTTTGTGGTAGAATATCGCTTTCCAATAGTAGGCAGGTTTGGAGGTGTAGCGTTTGGAGCTACAGCTACGGTTGCACCAACCTTAGAAGAAGTGTTTTCGTCTCCTTATAAAAATGCTGGTGGGGTAGGTTTGCGCTATATCATTAATAAAAGAGATGGTGTTCGTATTCGTGCGGATTATGGTTACTCAAAAGAGGGTGGCAATTTTAGTTTTACCATTAAAGAAGCTTTTTAGAAATCTTTTAGTTCTGCCTCCCGACTTTATAGGGTAATAGGCAATTATTATTTTCGTATTGTATATAAAAAAAAGCTGCATTTTAGCAGCTTTTTTTTATATAAATTTAAATTTTATTCAATGATACCTGCACAACTTACTCTTGCACCAGCATCTCCACTTGGTTGTGAAGTAAAATCGTCAACACCTTGGTGTACTATAACACCTTTACCTAAGATATTCATGGTTTCATCTTCACAACTAATGCACCATTCATCTGTGCTAAATTCAACTTTAGCGTTACCATCAGCATCTGCCATAAAATTGCCAATATCTCCTCTGTGGTAACCTGTTTCAGCACCCCATTCTCCATGAGGTTTAAAAGTAGGATTCCAATGACCACCAGCAGATTTACCATCAGCAGAGGTGCAATCAGCAGTTTCATGAATGTGAATAGCATGCTCTCCTTCTGTTAAACCCGATAGTGTTGCAACCATTATTACTTCCCCGTCTTTCTCAGTAAAAGTAACCTCACCTTTTACGTTGCTATCACTCTTTGGTGCTAATGCTATGCTTATGGTTTTTTCTTCCATTGTTTCTGGCATATCGTTCATGGTAGCTTCAACTTCTTCAGTAGCTTCTTTAGTTTCTTTTTTTACTTCTTTACAGCTGTAAGAAAGACCAACAAGTACTATAGATAAAGCTAATAGTGTCTTTTTCATTTTATGTGTTTTTAAATTCAAACTAAAGTACATTTTAAACAACTCGACAATGATCTTAATTAAGATTTATATTGACGCAATCAAATTTAAAAAGAAGCAGCAACCTAATAACGTTTACTTCTTTTTAAATAGTACTTCACCTTTTATAGCAACTTCATCCCAAGTTTTACTGACACCATCTGGACCCGTATGTAATACCTCACAAACCTTGTTCAATGAGGCTAAGGCCTCTGTTGCATTCCATTTTTTTAAATCCATTACCCCTGTAAAAGTATAGCTGTCTTCAGAATTCATTTCTGTTTCTAATGGAATGTTTGCTGTTTCTCCGTTTAAAGTAACATCTAAAGAACATTTGTTGCCATCTACTATGAAAGTTCCTGAAATTAATTCTGGATTTTTCATTACATCAAAAAAGAATTCCGTAATTTTTGGATCTCTTGTTCCCGTTGGATCATTAGTAAATAGACTGCTAACAGGAATACTAAATTCAGTACCATTAATTGCCTGTAATGCCGTTTCTCCAGAATTAGATTTTGTGATGTGAATAGTTTTGAATGTGCCACCAACAGGTTTTTTTTCTGTTGTTTTATAGGCAGTGAAGCTTACTTTAGTGGAGTCAGTTACCAAAGAAAATAGTTCTTTAGCGTTTTCTGTGCTATTGGTAACTTCATCATTCATTTTATCTTTCTTCGTTTCTTTACAACTGTAAGAAAGTGAAGCTACTGCGATTGATAAAACTAATAGTGTCTTTTTCATTTTATTAAAATTAATTTGTTACTATAAAATTACGCTTATTTTTAGCTAGATTCTAAAGGAAATCGATTTCATTTTAATACTATTTTTTCTTCCTTAAATCTGGATTATAAGAGATACCTACTTGTATTCTGTCAAAATTAGAATTGGTAAAATGATTTTTTAAATAACCAGTTTGCAGGCTAAGGTTCTCAGTTACATGCACACCCAAAGCAGCATACAATCGGTTTTGGCCAAAAGCTTCATTTTGTAAGTTGATAAAAATTTCATCATAAAAATTCAAAAAGAAAATATCAGTTAAAGGCAAAGTTACCTGTAAGCGGTAGCGTGCTCTATGTTGGGTATCTGTTTGGTCTAAGTACTCCATAAAACGTTGCTCCAACCTGTATCGATGCTCAAATAAGAATTCACCGACCTTATTTTTTAGAATAAATTGTTCATAAATTCTATTCTCTTTACTTCTCTCTTCATCGAGTAGTTCTTCAAAAGTACCATCTGTTGAAATATAGCCATAACCTATGGTTGCAATTGCATTTGGATTTATATGGTAGTTTAATCCAGTACGTAATAGCATTTGATTAAAATTACTTGCTGTTTCATAATATCTAAACTGTGCCTCCGTATGGATACTTAATTTTTCTGAAATTTTATTCGTACCAAAATACATATACCAAGCACCCCATTTATCCTCTCCAGTTTCTTGGGCATTACTAATGGTTAGTACACTAAACGCAAGTAAAAAAGCAATTCTTTTCATTTAATTTATTTTAATTGTTTTAATTTCCTTAAAAGGAGAATTATCTAAATTCTCTATTGCCAAGCGATACGTTTTCCAATCACTATCAAAAAAAGTATTGGTTTTATCTAAAGCTTGTTTAAGTTCTTCTTCAGCAAATTGAATTAAGTTTTTTTCTGTTGTTGTAACACCTGTTTTTCTTGTGCCTACATAATAACTAGCATCACCAATACGTTGCATAACTGTTATTTCAGGGTTTCTAGTAATACCTTGTCGTTTGTCTTCTTTACCAAGATATATAGCAATCATTTCTTCAATTTTTTTAGCAATATCAGTAGATGCCTTTATCTCTTTTGTATACTTTTCTTTATCTAACTCCTTTAGCTCTTTCTGATATTTTTCAGCTACATTTTTACTTTCTACTAACTGTTTAACTGCATCAGCCGCAGCCTGAGTTAATTTTTCTAGTTTTTTGGAGTAATCATAAACTTCATTAGTAGAAGCTGTAGATACGTTTAATCTGGGGTCAGATTTTACTTCAAGAGTGGTTTCACTACTACTAGTGCCATATAGCATTTTTATGGTATAGGTGCCAGGTTTTACGTCAATACCACCAGCTTCATTTTTTCTTTTACTGATTTTTCTTGAAGGTCTGTCGGGTCCTTTTTCATCCATTCTCCAATACACCCGATGAAAACCAGCTTTTTCTGGAGTCTTATATTTTAAAGTTCTAATTAATGTAGTTCCATCATAAATATCAAACTGAATAGAATCCTTTTTTTGAACCCCTGTTAGTTTTTCTTTTTCAGGTGTAGCCTCTTGAGTTTCTTCTTGTTCATCTGAAGTATTCACATCCTCATCACTTTCATCAACTTTGTCTTTTGTATCAGAAGGTTTGGCAGCATCTTTCTTTTTACCCTCTTTTAAGAAATACGTAATCATTGCGCCGGATTTTTTATTTTCTCCGTTAAACATAGCGTCAGCTCCAAACCTACTACCAGATGCTTGTTGATATGCAGCTTGATAAGCCGTTGGTGGCGTAAACAATTTAGCTTCTTTCTGGAGAATTGTAAAATCTTGGGCTAATGCTCTTAAAGGGCGAATATCATCTAAAATCCAAGCTGCTCTACCAAAGGTTCCAATTACTAAATCTTGTTCTCTTGGGTGAATAACTAAATCTTTTGTAGAAACAGTCGGGAAACCTTCTGTCCATTTTTGCCATTTTACTCCAGCATTGAACGAAATATACAAGCCATCATCAGTACCTAAAAATAACAAATTCGGGTTTTCTATATCTTCAATAATTGATAAGGCATAACTTTTTACATCGGTGCCATCAACAATACGCTCCCATGTTTTACCATAGTTTTTAGTGCGATAGGCGTATGGGGTATAGTTAAATCTGCGATAGTCATTTGCTATTAAAAGAGCTTCTCCTTTATTCTTGTTAGATGCTTTAATCTGAGGAATCCAACTTCCTTTGGGCAATCCCTTAATATTTGGAGTTACTTCTGTCCAGATATCTCCACCATTTTGGGTGATATGTACCCGACCATCATCAGTACCCACCCAGAGCATATTTTTCTCTAAGGTTGAAGGTTCAATAACTAAAATGGTACAATGGTTTTCAGCACCAGTAGCATCCATTGTTAAACCACCACTTTCACTTTGTTTTTGTTTTTCAGGATCATTGGTAGATAAATCGGGAGAAATTACAGTCCATGTTAGGCCTTTGTCTGTACTTTTATGAACAAACTGACTTCCGAAATACACAGTGTTACTATCAAAAGGATCTTGGCCAATTCCAGAATTCCAGTTGAAACGTAATTTTGTTTTTGCATCTGGTGGAGTAGGCCTTACGATATAATTATCACCTGTAATATGGTCATATCTAGATACAAAACCTTGCTGACTCATGGCATAACCATATCTTGAATCATCTAGATCCGGGACAACATCAAACCCATCACCAAAAGCAATTTCTTGCCAATAGCTATTTCGTATGCCCTGTGCTCTCCATACATAAGCAGGTCCTCTCCAGGAGCCATTATCTTGCATACCACCGTACACATTATATGGGAACTCATTATCTGTTGCGATATGATAAAATTGAGCAACAGGAATGTTACCGATAAAACGCCATGATTTACCCCCGTCTTTGGTGATATTCATACCTCCATCATTACCATCCATCATAAACTGACCGTTTTTTGGATGAATCCACCAGGCATGATGATCAGGGTGAACACCATTGTCAACACCATAAGCAGGCATCAATTGGGTAAAGCTCTTACCACCATCTTCAGATACATTTATATACGTGAAAACAGAATAAATACGATTCTCGTTTTGAGGGTCAACATAAATTTCAGAATAGTAGAAAGGACGATTGCCTATATCATCTTTATCGTTAATTTTCTTCCACTTAAAGCCACCATCTTCTGATTTGTACAGTGCATTCTTTTTAGCTTCAATTAAAGCATATACAATATTTGGTTTTCCTGGAGCAATGGCCACACCTATTCGTCCAAGTTCCCCTGCAGGGAGACCATCTTCTTCCGCTAGTTTTTTCCAATTTTTTCCGCCATCATGTGTCATATATAGACCACTACCTTCGCCACCAGATTTAAAAAACCAAGGGTCTCTTTTATGTTCCCACATAGCTGCAATAAGCTTATTTGGGTTGGTTGGATCCATTACTAAATCTGCAATACCACTTTTGTTATTGGTAAATAGAATTTTCGACCAAGTTTCACCACCATCTGTAGTTTTAAAAACACCGCGTTCAGGGTGTTCACCCCATGGAGAACCAATAGCCCCCACATAAACAATATTTGGATTTGTCGGATCGATTACAATACGATGTATATGGCGTGTATTTTCTAACCCCATAGCTTTCCAGCTTTTCCCGCCGTCTAAAGATTTAAAAACTCCATAGCCACCATTAAGGCTATTTCTGGGATTACCTTCGCCAGTACCCACCCATAAAACAGAAGGATTACTTTGTTGAATGGCTACGGCTCCAACAGATGCAGTAACTTCTTTATCAAAAATAGGATCCCATTTAATACCACCAGAAGTAGATTTCCAAAGACCTCCAGAGGCCGTACCTACATACATGATATCGGGATTGGCATGTACAGCATCAATAGCCGTAACACGGCCACTCATTCCACCAGGGCCAATATTTCTGGGTTTTAAATCTTGGACTAGGTCCATGTTGAAATCTTGTGCAAAAACAGAAATTGATGCAAATAGCATCAATACAGAAAGTAGTTTTCTCATTCGTTTTAAATTGAGGTTAATTAGTCGGTTTAAATATACCAAAATCTAAAACGAGATTTCTTAAAAGGATGTTAAGGAAATATTCAAAATCAGGATAATCGCATATGGAAAGAAGAGGAATTTGAAGTTGATTATTTCTTTATAAAAATCCCAAATAGTTCATTTCCTGTTCGTTCAGCAATTGAATTGTATGATTTTTCAAAGGTTTTGATGTAAAAATAGGGAGATAGGTGATTTTTATAAGCTTCTATATTTCCGCCGAATGGGCGTTTTTCCATATCTCCCGTCAAGGGAATGGAAAACCATAAACCAACCAATTTCCCACTTTCCTTTAGAAGACTTGCCATATGTTTGGCATAAGCATTTCGGTTTTCATCTGTTGGTAGAAAAGAGCAAAAAAAGGTCTGTTCAATAATTAAATCATAATTTCCTTTATGTTCAAAAAAGTTACCGTGTAGTAATTGAGCTTCTGGAAAATCGGGATTTCTTTTTTTAAATTCTTGCAGGGGAATTTCTGAAATATCTAGGATATAAATATTTTTGAAGCCATTAGTGTATAAATACTCCGCTTCATAAGCATTACCGGCTCCTGGAATAAGTATGCGAATGCTTTTATCCGTAAGCTGATCAATATATGTCTTGATTGGAGTGGAGGGGTGGCCAATATCCCAACCTGTATTTAGTTCTCTGTAGCGTGTGGACCAATATATTTCTTCTTTTTTAGACTCCATTTTTTTACCTGTTTATGTACTTACGTATGCCAATAAAAATAAATATAAAAATAGAGAAACCTATAAAAAATGGAATTATATAATCTTTCAGATTTAAGACAAGCATTAGTGCAATAATCAACAATTGAAATCCAAGACCAAAAATAGATACTGCCGTCATTAACCAATTAGGAAGACTTTTACTTTTAATAGCATCTTGATCTATCGTATAAATAATTTTATCAAAAGCACCATAGAGTATTTTGTAAATAGAGAATAAAATATTCACGTTGCGCTGTTTTTCACCGTCCATTGCAATTGGAGTTGTATTTTCAAAAACACGGCTTGTAGTATCGCCATTGTATTTATTTCGTAAAATTACATAGTAATAATTGTAAAGTGTACCCTGTAATTGTAAGCCAATAAATGCAAGTAATGTGTATACAATTGATTCTTCTGTTACATGCCAAATAGTAAACAATAAGAGGAAATTAAGGATAATATCAGAAACAGAATCTAAATATCTACCGGTATAGGAAGGGGTTTCTTTAATACGTGCGAGTTCACCATCTGCAGCATCCAAAACAGATTTTAAAATTAAAAAAAATGCGGTGGCCCAATAATATTGATGTAAAATACAAATAATAGCAATTAAACCTGATACGATAAACCCAATGGTTATATGTATTGGAGTAAAAGAAGAGTTTTTGAGGGATTGCGCTATAATTCTTGCAAATGGTCTACCATAATCTGATAGATCCAAGAATTGCCTTTCTTGGGGTAATTTAGACATTTTATGTGCCATTTTTAGGAGAAAAACTAATAACGGAAACACGCTAGCTTAGTCCACTTCTATAAATGTTTAATACAAAGATAAGTTTAAATTAACAAATAGGTAAAATTGGAGTTCTACTGAATGAGCAATTTAATTTCTCAAAACAAGAATTAAAAAGCTATTTTTTTAATGCGAGTCTTCCACCAAGCCACGCCATTGGTATGTATGCACCAACACTATCTAGAACAGCAAACCAAGTTGGTGAAGGAAGCATAAAAATATTTGTTATACCTCCAAGCAAGAAAAAAATTCCGATGGCTATAGCAAATTTCATTTTATGAGTTACGGCAATTTGAGCGGTAATAAAGGAACCAGCCAGTGTACCTAAGGCATGTGCTAAAAATGGCATTATAAAATGACGCGGTTCAAATAGGTGCATAGCAGATTTTAAACCATCCATGGTAGTAACATCAGCACCTTCTGGCGGTGGTATAAGAGAACCACTTATCATAATAATTCCCATATTTACTACACTGCCAATAAGTAGGCCGATTACCACTGCTACAACGTTTCTAAGAATAGAATTCATAAATGATTTTTTAGAGGAGTTTAGTGAACATGAAAGATACTAAATACTTTAAAAATATGATGTATCTTTTCTAATAGGCTTGGGCATTTTCAGAGACGCTTAAGCCAACGATTCTTATTTCATTAATTGAATGACTGCCTAAATGCTAAGGGAGAGAGATTGGTTTTTGTTTTAAACAATCTACTGAAAGATTGCGAATGTTCAAAACCAAGTTGATAGGCTATTTCACTTACTGAGATAGTTGTTGTAGAGAGTTTTTCCTTGGCTTTTTCAATCAATTTTTCGTGAATATGTTGTTGGGTGTTTTGGCCCGTAAGCACCTTTAACATTGTGCTCATGTAATTAGGAGATATATGTAATTCTTGTGCAATATAGTGTACGGTAGGCAAGCCTTTATCTATCAAATTTGTTGCGTTAAAATAAGCTGTTAAAAGTTCTTCTAATTGGGTTAGTAGTTGGTGATTAGTTCTTTTTCGAGTAATAAATTGACGTTGATAAAAACGTTCAGCATAATTGAGTAACACCTCTATTTGAGCAATGATTATGTTCTGACTGAATTTATCGATAGAAGATTGATATTCTCGATGAATATTTTGCAGTATATTGATAATTATAATCTCTTCTTTTTCTGATAAGAATAGCGCTTCATTTACTGAGTAGCCAAAAAAATCGTAGTTCTTTATATTTTTGGCTAATGAGGTGTTCCACAGAAAATCTGGGTGAATGCACAAAAGCCAACCCAAAGGTTTTGGATTTTGTTGCGTAACCTCAAAGCGAATAAGCTGTTTTGGAGCAACAAAAGATAACAAACCTTCATCAAAATCGTACTGGTGCTGACCGTAAAATAACTTCCCTTGTATATTTCTTTTTAAGCCGATGGTGTAGAATTCCTGAATCCAACTTAACCGCTTCTCTTTCGTTTGATATTCAACTAAAGCATAATCTACCAAACTTACTAATGGATGCTCTGGTTTTGGCAAGTTCGTAATCTTGTGAAACTCGCTGAGTGAATTTATTTTAAGAATTTTGTTCTGTTCCATTGTCTATAAATTTACAAAAGATGAAGTGTAGGACTCCTATTTCAGAGTCCTACTTTTAAAGCTAATAGTCCGTAGAAGTACCTAATACTTCATTGATAGCCAATTCATTTTGAATAGTCTTTATTTTATTCTTTGCCATAACATAAGAATCTTTACCTAAAAACAAGTGTAATGGTGGATTTTCTTGTTCGGCTATTTCCATTAAAACAGCAGCTGCTTTTTCCGGATTTCCTGCTTGATTTCCTCTAATTTCATCAATATGTAGTTTTTCCATTGCTCTTGCTTCAGCATAATCTGAAATAGGGTTTTTAGGGAGATTTAACGAACCATCATCTAAAAAATTAGTCCGAAAATATCCAGGATATACTACTGTTGTAGTGATCCCAAAATCTTTTGTCTCTGCTGAAAGTGCCTCGGTAAAACCTACTACAGCATATTTAGTTGCACAGTAAATGCCAAAACTTGGAAAATTACCAATGAAACCTGCAACTGAAGAAATATTAAAAATATGACCTGATTTTTTTGCTCGCAAAATGGGCATCACATTGCGGATAATATTTAATGCACCAAAAACATTAACATCAAAATTTTTGCGAGATTCTTCATCACTCAATTCTTCTAATGTTCCTGCTTGTCCGTAACCTGCGTTGTTAACCACCACGTCAATGGTGCCAAATTTTTGCATAGCATCAGTAATTGCTTTTGAAACACTTGGTTCGTTAACCAAATCAACCTGAAGTGGCAGAAAATCTGAGTCAGAATGGTCAACGGCCTTAATTATGGCTTTTACATTTCTTGAAGTAGCGGCTACTTTATAGCCATTCTCTAATAATTTTTTAACAAGCGTTAGTCCTAATCCTTTTGAGGCTCCAGTCACTAACCAAACTTTTCTTGTATTCATTTTTTTGAAGTTTATATGAATTAAAATAATACTGCAAAGTTCTACATACATTCAAAAACAGCTGTAACCAAATCTATGATTGCTGTAACTGAAATGATAATTTAATTAAAACTTGCCCTAAACTCCAAAGGCGAAACTTTAACCTTACTTTTAAAAAGCTTACTAAATGATTGAGGATGCTCAAATCCCAATTCATAAGCTATTTCACTTACCGATAATTGTGTTGTAGTGAGTCTTTCTTTTGCCTTTTCAATCAACTTTTCATGAATATGCTGCTGAGTGCTTTGTCCAGTCATATTTTTGAGAGAACTGCTTAAATAATTAGGCGATACATGTAATTTTTCTGCAATATCTTGAACCGAAGGCAAACCTTGATTTCCGATATTATTCTTATCGCTGAAATAGTCGCTTAACACTTCATCTAAGCGATTGAGAAGCTCATGATTGCTTTTCTTTCTAGTGATAAACTGTCGTTCATAAAATCTTTGGGTATAGTTGAGTAAAAGTTCTACTTGTGAAATAATGATGTTTTGGCTGAATTTATCAATATTTGCTTGATATTCTTGCTGTATATTCTTTAGAATATTGTTGATGGTTTTTTCTTCTTTTTCGGATAAAAACAAAGCCTCAGTTAGCGAATAATTAAAAAACTGATAGTTTTTTATAACTTTAGCTAAGGGTGTACCCCAAAGAAAATCAGGATGGATGAGTAAAATCCATCCTGATGGTTTTTTGTGCAAATCATTTGCTACATATGCTATATTCATGATTTGGCTTGGGGCAAAAAAAGACATTAGACCCTCATCAAAATCATATGCCATTTGCCCATATCGATATTTCCCTGGAACATTTTTCTTTAGCGCTATAGAATAGTAAGATTGTAACCAACTGATCTTATCATGCTCAGGTGAATGAACAATTTTGCTATAGTCAATTAAGCTAATTAAAGGGTGTTCTGGTTTTTGTAATCCTCTTAATTTATGAAACTCACTTATGGAGTTAATTTTATATAGTGTATTGTGTTCCATGATAAAATTATACTACAACATAGTTCCTCCAGAAGCTTCAATACGTTGCCCATTAATCCATCTGGCATCATCTGAACACAAAAACGCGATAATACCCCCAATATCCTCAGGTTCACCCACACGCCCTAAAGCTGTGACACTGGAAACTAAGCTTCGTTTTTTCTCATTGGTTTTATTTTCACCACTTCCAAAATCAGTAGCAACAGCACCAGGAGCAACTACATTAGCAGTAATCCCTCTGTGTCCCAATTCTTTGGCTAAATATCGGGTAAATACTTCAACAGCACCTTTCATAGAAGCATATGCCGATGAATTTGGAAATGTAAATCTAGCAAGTCCTGATGAAATATTGATAATTCTACCTCCATCATTTAAGAAAGGCAAAGCTTTTTGGGTAAGAAAATAGACACCCTTAAAGTGAATATTAAACATTTCATCAAACTGTTCTTCTGTGGTATCAACAAATGGCTGATAAATACCAGTTCCTGCATTGTTTACAAGAAAATCAAAGTGCTCACTCCCTGTTTTATTTTTCAAATACAAAGCAAGCTGGTTAAAAAAGGCGTCAAATGTTTTAACCTTACTGGTATCTAATTGAATGGCTTTGCCTAATCTTCCAGTTTTTTCAATCTCAGCAACTACTTCGTCTGCTGCTGATTGGTTGGAGTGATAGGTAATGATAACATCGATACCTTTTTGTGCAAGGTTTATGGCCATATCCCTTCCTAAACCTCTGCTTCCTCCTGTTACTACTGCAATTTTTCTTTTTGTCATTTTAACTAAATTTTGTTTCTGTAAAATTCTCTATATACGCAACGACTGACGTAGTCAAATCTATTTTTGTTGTAGCCAAAATTGGTAAGCGTATATATTTGTATCACTACCATTTGTCGGTGTAAAAAAATAGCTGATATTCTTAGTTGAGTTCCGCGACCAATTTTCATTCTTAGATTTTTTGGTACACCGTTTCAAAGGATATAGATATTTTTTTCATTTCAGATTTATGTTTTCTTCCTCTAGAAATTATATGATTTCTTATAAATATTTTTGAAGGTTTTTTTTGAAAAATTTAGCACTTTCCGCAGCACTTTGCATAGCGTTTATTGCATAATTTCCACCTTGTTCTATATAATAAAATTCGAGACCTGATGTAATCGGATCAGGAAGTATTTTTTTATAATTAATGGAACCATTGCCTAATTCTGTGTAGTCTTTTGTGATTTTGTCAATGTCTTTAATATGCCATAAAACATATCTTCCGGGTTGTGCTGCAATTAATTCTTTTGGAGTGAAATTTGAGGAATGAATTACCCAATACATATCCATTTGTAATTTAACAAGGGCGGAGTCTGTTTCTGTAAGAATAATGTTAAATCCATTTTCACCACCATGGTCTTGGAATTCAAAACCATGATTATGGTAAGCAAATCCAAGACCTGCATCTTTAACTTGTGCTCCAATGACATTAAGTTTTCTGGACATCAACTTAAAATTATCAATAGTCCTTTGTTCAGGGGCAATCCATGGCCATGTAATATATTTGCTATTTAAAGTTTGCGCACCAATAATACATTGATCGACAAAACGTTTTAGTGCGTCATCTGATTTTTCTAAATAAGTAGAAAAATCGTAATGGCCGCTACTTATCGACAGATTTAGATCATCTAAAATTTGCTTAAATTCTGAAGATTTATATCCGTAATACATTCCTTTATCACTATCAAAACCATACGCTTCAAAATCTTGATAACCCAATTTTTTTAAATATTTTAAAGTGTTTATGGGATCTATAGCCATTTGGTCTCGGATGGAATAAAGCTGATACCCCATCTTATATTTTTGATGAGCATTCATTGAAAAACAGGGTAGTGGTAATAAAGTGGCAGCTCCTAGAATACTTGAGTTCTCAATAAATTTTCTTCGATTCATGATAATTAGAGGTAATTAAATTTTGTACAAGATATTTTTCTGTTTGTTCTTTAAGGCAGATGGTTCAATCGCAAGTATTACTAATTAACCAATCAGTATGGCGTTCAGCTGCTTTAAATGCCCATTGTTTGGGGCGATCCCCAAAGCATTCTAAAATAGCATCCACACCAATAATGGTTCCTTTTGCTAGTCTGCCCAAAAGCGCAATAGGAAGTATTTCGTTTTTTTTCTTGGAAACAACATAGCCATTACTGTCCGTATAAACACCTAAATCGTCATGCACTGCTTGTATCAAATCGTTAGAGAGCAAATTTTTAATAATAGGGGAGCTAACGGATTCCAGTCGAGGAGAATCCAAAACAGTATTTATCATAGTTTGGGCAGTAATAGAAACGTCTTCAGCCCTAAGAATCCAACCTTTTTTAGTTAAATTAATGGACGGATCATTTACAAAAGTTAAATTCATAACTTCTGCTTCCACTAATGCCAATAATTGTTGAATACTTTCTACAGGTGGTCCATATGAATATCGCTTCATACGTTCATCTAAATTAATAATTTCTGCAAACACCTCCTTGGAGCACTCATTAAATGATAATGCTTTGTAGATTGAAGGCTGACAGTGTCGCCATACCTGACCAATACAAAAATCTAGACTAACTGTACCTTTACCTATTGCCATTTGAACAAAATCCTGCATAATTTTCTCCGTTGGTTGCTGACGCGCAGTAATAGTTAAATGCTCATAGTTGCTGTCATTAAGCCATGCTGTGGTAACTTCTTCAATTTCGGGAAGGGTTATTTCACCTTTACCTGCGAAAAGAGGAAGTGACCTATAAATTTTTGCAATAACTGGAACTATTTCGTCTATGAGAAATGAAATTCCTCTTGCTTTTTTTTGTTTTTCCGTATTACCCAAAATTTGCTCAAATACCAATAATTCTTTTTCGGTGGGAGTGAACCATTGGTCTATTTGAGCATTGAGAGGTTTTGGCGATGGGGGTAACCCATCTAGAGAAAATGGAACGATTAGGTTTTTAAGATTAAAATCACTTTTATAATAAAGTGATTTACTAGCGTTATCTTGAGTAACAAAGGCTCCGAATTTTTCAGCAATAGCTCTTGCCACATCAATCATCGCTAAACCAAAACCACGAAGGGCAACAGTGTTTTTTGGTTTAATTTGTTCCATTTGTAAAAACAGATCGATAGGATATGGTGCTATGATAAGCTGAATATGATTATGTTTTTCAGCAAAGGATTGCCATTTTTTTATTTGATTAGAAAGTCTCGTAGGCTGATGTCCTATGGTGAGTAAAATTTCATCTACGGTATGCAATTCGTTTTGGTTGGTCTGCAAAATTAATTCATGATCTTTCATTTCAATACGGTCTACTCTTTGAATCACTAATGAAATGATATTCGATTTTTTTAAAGGCTCAAATAACGAATCAAACCTTTGATTTAAATACATGCCCACATAGTTACGAGGAGGGTATAAATCGGGTAATTCTTTTGAAAAGGGAGCATGATTTTTTTTCGACCATTCATGAAAAGAAGGAAATGAAGGAATCTGTATTTGTTGAAAATTAAAAGATTCACGCTCTTCTAAATCCAATATCCTTTCACTAATATTAATCCAATTTGACTGGATTTGCTGAATTTCATATACAGGGCCATTTCCTAAATTCTTTGTTTCTTCAAATAGCAACAATTGGATCTTTTGCAAACTATTTCTTTTATACAGGTTGATTAACAAGTTTTCAAAAGCGAATAAACCTCTTGGTCCTATTCCTATTATTGCTAATTTTCGTATGCTTTTCATTTTTGTGTTTTTCAATAAGTCAAATAAATGATTAGCGAGCCATCAAAGAAAACTTTAGTTTTTCACAGCACACTCGCATAACTATTTTTACCTACTTTCCATAGAAGTCTGGCCTTATCAAAGCAAAATTCTAAAGATTTAACAGGTACTTTAAATATACGCTTACTTTTGATTAAACACCAAACTCCATATTTATTAATGCTATTTTTAGTGCTTGTTATTTACGAAGTATTCTAATTTCATTTTTTTTTAATTCCCATAATCTTATTCAATTTTTTTAAAACCCCATTTAAGCATAATAGGTGTTGTTATAGTTGTTAATACTCCCATAACGACCAAAATTGAAAATATTTCATTGTTTATTAGCCCTTCTTTGTATGCTATATTCGCTATAACTAATTCCATTATACCTCTTGCATTTAATCCAAAGCCCATTACTAATGCAACTTTATTATTTAGTCCTGCAAGTGAACTTCCAAAGGAACCTCCAATTATTTTTGATAAATAAGAAACCATAACTATCGCTATTAAAAGTTCAATATTATGAATGGCTGAAATATCAAATTCAAGTCCTATGCTTGCGAAAAAAATTGGAGCCAAAAAACCTATTGCTAAACTGCTAGTTGTTTTTTCAATGTTCTTTAAATTTTCTCTTCCAAGTATAGAATCATTTAACAACATAGCAGCAAAAAAAGCACCTATTATAAAGTGAAAACCTAAAGCTTCAGTGATCGATGAAAATAAAAGAATAAAAGCGAAGAAAACAGCAAAAAGCGATTCTTTCCCTTTTATGAAGGAAAGTAATTTGTTTAAAGTGTTTTCAACAAAATTCCCTTTTAAGGTTATTTTCTTAACCATGTAGTAGCTAAAAGCTAATACCCCAATAAAAAGAAATAATTTTAAAAGAGATACTGAGGCGACTTTGGTAACGGCTATAATAGACATATTGGTGTTTTTTAAATTAAGTAAAACACCTAAAATAGAGAGCGCGACTACATCATCAAAAATAGCAACAGAAATAATTTTTCGTCCTACTTCTGTATTTAATTTTCCTAAGTCCATTAATATTCTAATGCTTACTGGTAAGGCTGTTATAGCGATACAAAGTCCGACAAACATAGTTGTCATCAATTGTAATCCAAAAAAATAACCAACAGCAAAACCACTTAATAATGGAATAAAAAATGCCATTATAGAAATAATCAAGCTTTTTCCTTTTAAAGAGTTAAGGATGTCGTCAACATTAATTTCAAGTCCTGCAAGAATGACTAAAAGAAAAATTCCTATCTCTGAAATTATAGTTATATCCTGAGTTGGGTGGATAATACTAAGAAGACTTGGCCCTAGAATTACACCAGCTATAATTTCTCCAATCATTGCTGGTTGCTTAAAACGTTCAAATATTTCACCGAAGACCTTAGCTGTCACCAACAAAATAAGTAGGTTTGTGAAAAATGGAAGTTCAAAATTCATAAAATCAGATTTATGTATCCGAAAAAGGCATTATATTTTTTTACATTTTCTTTAGTCCTTTTAATGTTCTACAACAATTGTCAAATAAACATATGTTCTATATTTTTTTTAAATACGAACCACTAATCTAGGAAGTTTTTACAATTCTAAATATTTCTTCATCCAGGCTAAATATCTTTCTAGACGGTCTTTTTGAAATGAAGGCCTGCGAATACCATGATATTCACCTGGATACACTATTAATTGTGTTTCTCTGCCTAATCGCTTCATGGCCATATACATTTGTTCAGAATTCAGTATTGGTACATTCCAGTCATCACTGCCCCCCATCCATAATGTAGGAGTTACTATTTTGGCAACGTCATTATAGGGAGAAATACGTTCCCATGCTTCTTTATTTTCCCACGGTAAACCTAATTCTTGTTCCCATGTAAGTTGGTAATGATCATGACCATAGTTGGCACGATATAGCGCTTCACTAGCACCAGATATCGCAGCTTTGAAACGGTTGGTTTTGGTAATTACATAGTTGGTCAATATGCCTCCATACGACCATCCGCCCACGATTAATTTATCGGGATCTGCATAACCTTGATTAATCGCATAATCAACACCCGACATCACATCTTGATAATCAAGATTTCCCCAATCCGCAAATAAGGCTTTGCAGAAATCTTCACCATAGCCCGTAGATCCTCTGGGATTAATCAGTAGGACAACGTAACCATTTGCAGCAAATAATTGAGGTTCGGTATCATAAGAATAATCATATTGAGCAGTGGGTCCACCATGAATCCATAATATAGTTGGATATTTTTTTGAAGGTTCAAAATCAATAGGTTTAACCACAAAGCCTTCTATGGGGGTACCATCGGTACTTTTAAAATTTATTTTTTCAATGATAGGCTTTTTAATACCCGCCAAGAGATCGTCGTTTACTTGCGTCAATTCTTTTAGACCGTTTTTTTCATAGACATAAATGTTGTTAGGTGTATTTGCTTTGCCCATAAGGGGTGTTATCCTATCTGCTTTCATATCATAATCTCCTATACTAATAGAACCCGCAATAATTCTTTTTAGATTTTTTCCATTGGTATTTATGGAAGCAAGTACACTTGTTCCATTTTCTTCTAGTAAGAAAAAAACCGATTTACCATCCTCAGAAAATTTTGGCTTGCTGATGTTACGATCTAGATTTTCGGTAAGTACCTTCTTTTGGCCACCTAAAGCTGGTGATATGGCTAGTTTTTCCCCAGCATACCAAAGTATTTTACCATTCGTAACAGTTTTATAGGCAATGTATTTTCCATCTGGACTCCAAACAGGGGAGTCATCTTGATTAGGATTTGTAGTTACCTGCACCAAATTAGCACCCTTATCTGATGAATCGGCTGAAACTACCCATATATTTGTATCTGAATTACCATCAGCATCTGCTGTACGATTACTTACAAAGGCAATTTTTTTACCATCAGGACTCCATATAGGATCACTATCGTCAAAATCTCCTGAAGTCAATTGAGTTGGAATACTATCTCCTGGAATAAGGGAATAAATATGATTGCGATACCGGTCAAGATAACCTACATAGTCTTGTTTAAATTGTCTCCGGTCAATAACATAAGGTTTTGCCTTTTTATCATCTTCCTTGTCTGGAGTCAGTTCTTCAGGTTTTGGATCTGTTATTACAAGTAGTAATTTGTTCTCCGTTGGTGACCATTCATGTGCATTAACACCTTGGGGGATCTTAGTGAGTACTTCAGCATCTCCCCCTAATCTATTGGAAAGCCAGACTTGTGTTTTGTCATCTTTATCTTTTTTTGATAAGAAGGAAAGGTATTTGTTATCCGGACTCCAACGTGGCTGACTAGCGGAATAATCCGAACTCGTAATTGCTATTGCTTCACCTCCAGACATCGAAATTATGTAAACCCTTGTAATTGTTTTGTCCTTTTTCATATCCTTCTCGGAAACGGTATAGGCTACCCAATTTCCGTCGGGACTAATTTGCACTTCTGAAATTGTTTTTAATTGTACTATTTTTTCAATGGTTAATACCTGTTTGGCATTTTGAGCATTTAATTTTGAAATGCAGAGACATAAAAGAAGTACGTGTAAAATTCTAATTCTAAATCGCATAATAATAGAGGTTACATTAGTTAGATTAAATATAGTAAACAAGTGCATACTTTGTGCAGCCGATATATTGGTTTATAAAAAGAATTTAGAACGCTAAACAAAAGCAAAACAGACTGACAATTTTAGAATAAAAAAATCAAAGCTTTCTTATATCAATATAAAAATTACGATCTATTTTAAATTCTGAAACATCACCTTTTAATTTTTGACTTTTCCATTCCGTAGTTGGAGATAACCATTGTGCTTTTTTTCCTGCAAATACACGAATTGGTATTATAAAACCTTCAACAGTATTCATGTAGCGATAGCTAATATTTTCCCCCGCTATTTTGTATTCTAAAATTGGAATTTTTGTCGTGCGTAAATATTGATTAAAAAAAGAAGTAAGCTCTGTATCCGTTTTTTTACTGAGATACTCCTCAATTTGCTTAGTGCTAACCGTTTGATGATAAAATTCTTTATTTAAACCACGTAGTATTTGACGCCATTTTTGATCATCATTCACTAATTGGCGTAGCGTATGGAGTATATTTGCGCCTTTGTAATACATATCACTGCTACCTTCATTATTTACATTGTATTTGCCAATAATAGGTCTGTCATTTGTGATATTTTTTCTTGTTCCAATAACATATTCTGATGATGCTTTTGATCCGTAATAGTAATCTAAAAAGAGATTCTCTGAATATGCGGTAAAGCTTTCATGAATCCACATATCAGCAATATCTTTATAGGTAATGTTATTTGCAAACCACTCATGGCCTGCTTCATGAATAATAATAAAATCAAATTTTAATCCCCAACCTGTGCCTGATAGATCTCTTCCCAAATATCCTTTCATAAACTTATTTCCATAGGTTACAGAACTTTGATGTTCCATACCTAAATACGGTACCTCTACGAGCTTGAAGCTGTCTTCATAAAAAGGATACGGACCAAACCAGTGCTCAAAAGCTTTCATCATTTTAGGTGCGTCTTTAAAATGTTCCTTTGCTACTTCTAAATTATCCTTTAGTACATAATAATCCATATCTAGAGGACCGTTTTCACCTTTATATTTTTCACTAAAATGAACATAATCACCAATGTTTACATTTACGCCATAATTATTAATTGGGTTTTTAACAAACCAATTATAAGCTGTTGTTGTTTCATTCTCTATAATAGATTTTAGTCTTCCATTCGAAACATCCATTAAGCCTTTTGGTACCGTTACTTTAATAGCCATACTATCTACTTCATCATACATATGGTCTTTATTAGGCCACCAAACACTAGCTCCTAAACCTTGACAAGATGTTGCGATAAAGTGTTTGCCATTATTGTCTTTCTTCCAAGAAAAACCACCATCCCAAGGAGCTCTAACGGCCTCTTTAGGTTTACCTGAATAATAAACAATGACTTCATTATAATCTCCTTTAACTTGTTGCTTTTTTAGGACGATAAAATGAGCATTCACTTTAGAATTGAATTCAAGAGACTCACCGTCTTGTATCACTTTTTCTATTGATAAAGGAGGTTGCAAATCTATTTGCAATACTTGATTTTCTTCTAATACTTTATAGCGTATTGTATTACTACCTGTTATGAACTTATCTTCTGGTTGTATTTGAATATCTAAATTATAATAATTTAAATCCCACCAAACACGTTCAGGAGTAATACTTCCTCGAAGTGTGTCTTGTTCCGTAAATTGATTTTTCTCTGCCACTAAATCTTGAGCGGTAACAGAAATATTTAAAAACAACAACGTAGTTAGTAGGTGACAGATTTTCATTTGAACTAAAGCTTGAAATTAACTTGAATTTTGACTCATTAAAGTTAGTATTATTTTTTATCCATGCTAATTCTAGATTACATTTTAGCCATTAGAATTTCATATTGTTTAGGTATATTTACTTTTCAAATAAATTTTATTAAAATGAAAATCTATTCCTCTATTTTATTAGTATCACTAATGATATTATCTGTTTTAGTTTCAAGTTCTGTTTATTCCCAAGAGAAGAGCCCTTATGTAGGTAAATGGGATATGGTTATTTCTCAAGAAGGGAAAGAATTGCCATCGTGGTTGGAGATTACACTTTCGGGAAGATCAACACTTGTAGGTCGTTTTGTGTATGCTTTTGGTAGCGCTCGCCCAATAGCTGAAGTTAAAGTTAAAAACGGGAAATTTAATTTCTCTATTCCGCGCCAATGGGAATCAGGAGAAAGAAATATGGAATTTGAAGGCCGATTAGAGGGGGCTATTTTAAAAGGCTCTATGGTGTATACAGATGGAAAAAAATATTCTTGGGAGGCTACGCGTGCGCCAGTTCTTGAATATAATCAAGATATAGTTTGGGGCGCTCCAATAGCACTGTTTAACGGTGAAAATTTGAATGGTTGGAGTGCTATAGGAGATAATCAATGGATTGTAGAAGATGAAATTTTAAAAAGTCCAAAGTCGGGTTCTAATTTAGTATCGAATCAAGAATTTACAAATTTTAAATTGCATGTGGAGTTTAAATATCCAGCAGGAAGTAATAGTGGGATTTATTTACGGGGTAGACATGAAGTTCAAATAGAAGATAATATAGGTCTAGACCCTTCAAGCACATTATTTGGCGGTATATATGGTTTTTTAACGCCTAATGAAATGGTAGCAAAGGCTGCAGGAGAATGGCAAGCGTATGATATTACATTAAACGGGAATAGAGTTACTATTGTAGCCAATGGCAAGGCTATTATTTCAGACCAAACGATACCGGGTATTACTGGTGGTGCTTTAAATAGTAAAGAAGGGGAGCCAGGTCCTTTATTAATTCAAGGAGACCATGGTCCAATTGAGTTTAGAAGTATTGTAATTACTCCTGAATTAAAAAATTAACACATATGAAAAAGTTTGGGTCAAGTAAAGAATTTTTAATTGGTGATGAAATAGCATGGGAGACTGTTGGTGAGGGAGTTCAAAGACAAATTACTGGTTATGATGATAGTGTTATGATGGTGAATGTTAAATTTGATAAAGGAGGAATAGGACCAGTTCACAAGCATTATCATTCACAAGTGACCTATATTGCTAGAGGTAAATTTGAAATGACTATTGCCGATGAAACAAGAATTTTAAAAGAAGGAGATTCTTTTTATATTCCTTCAAATGTATTACATGGTTTAGTTTGTCTTGAAAAAGGACTGTTGGTTGATGTTTTTAGTCCAATTCGAGAAGATTTTATGTCTTAAGGCCAAAGTGGCAAACGTATAAAAAAATAAAGAGGTTTTCTAATATAGAAAACCTCTTTTATATTTTGGTTGAGTTTTATTATCTCATAATCCCATTGGGGAAAACAACAGGACTCTCAAAGCCATCTTTTCCTACTGATGAAATTCCGAAAAAGAAATTATCAATAACAATACCTTCGAGTAAAAATTTGGTAACATCACCAACATATCTGCTGTAATCCCAAGTAGGTGAAGTGGTATCTCTCCAATATATTTTATAGCCAACAGCACCATCTACTTTACTCCATTCAAATTTTGCTGCAGGTTGAACAATACCACCAATCTTAACGTCTTTAGGGGCAGGAGGTGCCCATGCAATTGAAGCCAAATTAATAGCATTTACTGTTGTTAGTTTTTTTGCATACTCAAAATTCACATGTTCAAAAACATCACCATAGTTAATTCCGTTTTCTGTTCGGACATCTTGATGTTGCTGTGTGTAGTTTTCATGAGCCTCCATAATACGAATTCCTGCAAAGCCAGCATCATTGAAAGGACGGTGGTGACCACCACGTCCAAAACGATCCAAGCGATAGATCATCATTGGATTCATTTCAGGCATATAGGTTTTTACGTTCTTATGCACATAACGTGCTAACTGCCGTGAAATGCCATCGACTTCACCACCATAGAAACGTCTTGCTTGTCGTTCTTTCTCCGTTTCTGTAGCTGGAACAGGTTCTGAGAAAATTCTAAAATCACGATTACTAACTACACCATCAACTCCTGTAATATTACCAATCATATCGTTGTTTAAAATACCGATAACATCCCAACCTTTTTCTTTCGCATATTTAGCTAATCCGCCGCCGCCAAAAAGACCTTGTTCTTCACCTGAAAGGCCCACATAAACGATGCTATTTTCAAATTTATATTTTGATAAAACTCTAGCAGCTTCAATAGTACCTGCCATACCGCTTGCATTATCATTTGCCCCTGGAGCATCAGTAGAAAAATCCATTGTATCACTCGCACGAGAATCGATATCACCGCTCATAATAATATATCTGTTTGGGTATTTCGTGCCCTTTTGAATAGCGACTACATTCACTACCCAAGCATCTTTAGGAATTCGCGAACCCATATCGGTAGTTACAAAATCCTTCTGATAAAAAACAGTTATACAGCTTTGGCAATTATTCGAAATGCTTTCAAATTCTGATTTTATCCAACGTCTTGCAGCACCAATACCGCGCGTTTTTGAAAGTGTATCGCTAAAGGTGTTCCGGGTTCCGAATTCGGTAAGAGTTTTTACATCTTTTTTGATTCGATCAGCAGAAACTGCCTCTATAATTTCATAGATACGTGCATCAGTTTGGGCTGTTATTAATGTTGAAGCAAATAATAGTAGGAGAAGTAATAATTTATTCATTGTTTTTTTTGAATTCTAAAGTACGCTTATCTGTTTAAAATTTTTCTTAAAATTACGTTAACTACTTTTCTTTTTCAAATGGTATAGGCCAAAAATAGGTCCGATAGCTAATACTACAAATAAGTACACTGCTGCTACATCCTTGATTAAATAAGAGAGCAATTGGATACTTACGATGCTTATGGCAAAACCAATGCAATTAACGAGTGTTAATCCCGTACCTTTTAATTCAGCTGGTATTGCATTAGCCACCAAGCTGGAAAATTGTGGAGAATCTGCGGTTACCGCCATTCCCCACAAACACCATCCAATTAAAAACAGCACTGGTGGTAGTTGGAATATGAATGGCGACAAGATGCAAAAAATACCAGAAATCAACAATGAAAAAAAGGCTACTTTATAGCTGCCAATTTTTTCTGAAAAATAACCACCCAAAATACAAGATAAGCCGCCTAAGGCAATGATGGTAAAAGTCCATAAGGAAACGAAAATTGAGGTATTTTCTAATGTATTATACGTTTTTATTGCTAATGGCGTAAAGGCCCAAAAGGCATACAGTTCCCACATATGGCCAAAATAACCGAAAGCAGCTTTTCGGAAATTAGCAATTTTAAAAAGAGATAGTCCTGCTGCTAATTGTAGTTTTTTACTTTGCTTTCTAAAAGGGCCGTTAGGCACGAATAATAAAATCAAAAATCCCCCTATTAGCGCTAAAATAGAGGTTGTTTTTAAAATGAATTCATAATTACTACCTAGTGTCATTCCACTTATCAAGAAAGGAAATGAGGTTCCAAATACTAAGGCACCTACTAAAAATCCTAATGCTTTACCTAATCCATTTTCGTAATAATCTGATGCTATTTTCATCCCTACGGGGTAAATACCAGCTAAGAAAAATCCAGTACCAAAGCGAGCGACGATTAAGTGCCATTTGGAAACTTCATTGGTGAGTAAGCTAAAATTGCATGACGCTGCTAGTAATGCACAAAGGAAGAATACCTTAGAAGGAGAGTTTCGGTCAGCAATCATTAATAATGCAAAAATTAAAGTACCAGAAATAAAACCTAACTGAACCGATGATAATACATAACCTATGATTTCAGTGCCTAAGCCTGTTTTTAATGCCAAATCATCAACAATAGCATTACCAGCAAACCATAGCGATGTGCAGGCAAATTGAGACAGGATAAGAATAGGGAGAATTTGTGTTTTTTGTTTAAATGACATTAATACATAGTTCTTAGTAAATTTTGTAATGCCATGCTTTTAATGAAAAATAGCATCCAAGTAATTAACTATTAAAAGCTAAGGTTCTTTTCTATTGGCTCCGAAACGAAGTTAATAGTTTTTCTTAGTAATTCTCATAATCAAAAAATGAAAAAAACCACTTTGTTTTTGCAAAGTGGTTTCCGTAATGTCTGGTTTACCTACTCTATTTTTTTAGCAGGAATTTCTCTTCCATTTTGTAGTAATGTTAAACTCGTTATTTTTCCGTCTTGTCCTTTTTCAAAATTGATTTGAGCTTCTACAACCTTTAGAAAAAAACTATGCTCTTTTTCTGCAAAAATTTCAAATTGAGGTTGTCCTGTAAGTTGCGCAAAAATTTGATTTTCGGTAGTCGTTATTTCCATAATAGCTCCAGGGCCTAATTCATATTTTCCAATGTATAAAGCCAATACTTCTGGCATAAGTGTGATAGATTTTTTTTCCGCAGGCGGCAATTTATCAGACTCTATACCTATGCTAGTTTTACCTTCATTAGTAAATGCGGCATATTTTTTTCCATTCTTTTCTGAAAACTTATAAGCCGTCATGCTACCATCAAAAGCGAAATTAGTTTTTGTTAATGCGAAAATTTCTAATTTACTACTGCCTTGTCGTTGACTATATAATTGGTCATTTTCCAAGGTGACAAATCGTAACACATTACCATCAAACTCATAGGTTCCAACCCATTTATTAAGTTCTTCCTTTGATAATTTTATGGCATCCTTTTTATCGGGAAAAGGCTTGCCAATTGCCATTGCAGCAATTGTTGTCGTAACACCTGTGATGTTTTTGCAATTACAGTTGGTCAAACCAGAAACGAAGATTTTCTCTTCTGGAAAATATATTCCCATAGTGGTGTAACCAAAAATACCTCCTCCATGCTGAATGCTTGGCGATCCGTTTATATTACTTTCAATCAAACCATATCCATATGATATATGTTCACCATTGTTAAGTGTTGAGCCATGTATTGCTTTTTCATAACTTTCATTTTTTATGAGCTTATTGTTGTTAAGTGAATTTTGCCATAGTAATAAATCTGTGGTTGTAGACATGATTGAACCAGCAGCGTAAGGTAGAGTCAAGCTCAAATAATCTGCATTGGCATAATCGTTTTCGTTTTCGGAATAACCAGATGCTCTATTGAGTACTAATTTTTTCATACTACCATACGACGAAGAGGTCATACCCAATTCTTTGAAAATATTTTTTTCAATAAAGTCGGCATAGGATTGCTCGGAAATTATTTCAATAATATGTCCTAGAAGAATATAACCAGAGTTATTGTATTGAAATTTTTCACCAGGCTCAAAATCCATGGGTTCATTTTTGAACACTTCAATAAGCTCTTTTGGAGACATATCTGTTCTAGCAAGACCTAAAAAGCCAGGCATATCGGTATAACTTTTAATACCAGAAGTATGATTCAAAAGATGATGAATGGTAATTATTTTACCATTGGTTGGATAATCGGGGATGTACTTTGTGATTTCATCTTCAATTTTTAGTTTGCCTTGTTCTTCTAACATTAAAATTGCAACTGCAGTAAATTGTTTGGTTATGGAGCCAATTTCAAAAACGTTATTGTTATTTAAGGGAACTTTCAATTCAAGATTGGCCATTCCAAAGGCTTTTTGATAGATGGGTTTACCATCTTTAGCAATTAAAAAAGAAACTCCGGGGCCATCAGAGGGGTAATTAGTTTTCAAATAGGCATCTACTTTTTGCTCTAAATTTTGAGCATTGACTGAAGAAACAAAAAATAGTGTAACTAGTAAAAATGATAAGATAGTGATTGATTTTGATGATTTCATGTGATTAGTTTTGATTGATTAAAATTTATTGATGTCTTTATAGGACGATAAAAGTTGGTTACCGTTACAAAAAAAAAGCCACTTATAATTAAGTGGCTTGACTCTTTACTAATTGGGTCTAAAGGGTTTTGAATTTTTTGAAGATAATTTTCTTCTTTCTCGACTCTATTCCCTAATTCAATTAATCGATAAAGCGCTTTAATAAGGTTCGAACATTTTTAATGCCATCTACATAATACTTCGCTTGTGTTTTTTGATGTCCCACTTTTACAGTTATTGAGCTTTCAGGTAGTTCTTGAAACATAAATTCATCGGTCCAATCATCACCAATAGCAAAAACAAAATCATAATCAGCATCTGCATATACCCGCATCGCTGCACGTCCTTTGTTTACATTGCTACTTTTTATTTCCATTACTTTATTACCATTTAAAACACTCAAATCATCATTGGCAATTAAGCTTGTGAGCACGGTATTCAATTCAGTAGCTCTTTTTTGCCCAAAATCAGGATCTGTTTTTCTGTAATGCCATGCTAGTGAATAATTTTTCTCTTCGATGAAACTACCTGGCGTTCTATCTACAAATGATTCCAATACGGGTAGAATTTTCTCCATCCATTCTTTCTTAACATTCTCTAACATTCTAAATTCTTCTCCATTTTGAGAAATCCAAACCCCATGCTCAACAATCATGTTGTATTTTTTAGGCAAGAACCATTTGGTGAACGTCTCTTTGTCACGCCCGCTAATCAAATACATATCTGTATTTTCTTGAGACGCTATTTGATCTAATAACTTGTAAAGTTCCTCATCAGGGCTTGCTTTTTGTGGATCGGTATGAAACCCAGCAAGCGTGCCATCATAGTCAATAAAGAGCAATCTTTTTTTTGACCCTTTATAATTTTTCTCGATAGTAGACATTAACTTTTCGCTTAACTTTCGTGAGACATACGTATAGCTTGTTTCTTTTTGGTTTTTTAATGAGGTCATAAAATCATTCGCCCATTTCTCTACATTATAACGTTCCAATCTTTTTTGCAATACATCATTACGTTCTTGCTGCTCTTCTTTAGGCATGTTAATAGCTTGATTCAAAGCATCTGCAATCTGCTCAAAATTATTCGGATTTATCAATAGTGATTCGTTCATTTCATTTGCAGAACCCGCCATTTCACTTAAAATTAAAACACCAGTTTTGTCTGTTCTCGTGGCTATATATTCTTTAGCAACCAGGTTCATACCATCGCGAATAGGGGTAAGTAAAGCGATATCACAAGAAGTGTATAAATCAATAAGATTTTCGAAGGGCATCGACCTGTAGAAATACCAAATTGGAGTCCAACTTACGGTAGAAAATTCTCCATTGATACGACCAACCAATTCATCAACTTCCTTCTTTAATAGTTGATATTGCGGCACATTACTACGTGAGGGTACCGCCAGAATAATTAAACGAACCTTTTCTTTATATTGCGGGTATTTGTTTAAAAAATATTCAAAGGCATTTAAGCGCTTGGCAATTCCTTTTGAATAATCCAATCGATCTATTGAGAGCACAAATTTGGCATCAGGTGTAGATTGCTTGTGTTTATTCAAGCGTTGTTGTAATTCTGATTGATTCTCAGGAGTTCTCTGCAGGTGTTCTTTAGCTGCATCACTAAACTTTTTATAATCAATTCCCATAGGGAATGAGTCTACTTTAATAATCCGATCTTCGGAATAGATATCATTAAAGCTAACTTCTAGTCCTAACAAACGTCGTACTGAACTTAAAAAATGACGTTCATAATCATAGGTATGAAAACCTATTAAATCGGCTCCTAATAATCCTTCAAGTACTTCTGTACGCCAAGGGAGTGTTCTGAAAATCTCATAAGAAGGGAAGGGGATATGTAAAAAGAAACCAATAGAAATATTTGGTAATTGTTCTTTGACCATTTGTGGTACCAACATTAATTGGTAATCATGAATCCAAATGGTATCATCATCATTTGCTTTTTCGATAATTGCATCAGCAAATTTTTGATTGACTGCTTTATAAGTGTTCCAGCTATCGAGTTCAAATTCAGAATATTCTAAAAAATAATGAAATAATGGCCAAATGGTTCGATTGCTAAAGCCATAGTAGAAACCATCAACTTCTTCCGTGGTTAAATTCACTTTAGAAGAACCATGTTTGGCAAGAGCGTCATCAATATCACCGGATAATTCATCAGGAATTTCCTCGTCAGTCAAGCCACTCCAACCTATCCAAAGACTATCACCCCCGGAGTGAACAGATTTCATGCCTGTTGCTAATCCCCCTACACTTGGTACTGCATTAATGCCTCCATTGTGAATCTGTAATTGTATTGGTAGTCTATTTGAGATTATGATAGTTTTACCCATAATTCGCTTGTTTTTGGCTTTATTTAGATTTTATTTCTCTAAATTTCGTGAAAAAGAAGGGCAAAAACAATATTATTAGCCTTTTGAGTTAGCAATTTATTGATATGGATAATTTAGATTACGGAATAATAGGAAATTGTAGAAGTGCAGCATTGATTTCTAAGAATGGCTCAATAGACTGGTGTTGTTTACCAGAGTTTGACTCACCTTCCGTTTTTGCAAAACTTTTGGATGATGAAATAGGAGGGAGTTTTGGTTTTATAGTCGATGAATCATATGCCATTGAACAATCATACGATTTGGAAACAGCTATTTTAATTACAAGGTATACTTCAAATGAAGATTGTTTTGAACTCCATGATTTTATGCCGAGGTATTATAAGGAAGATAAAAGCTACTTTGCTCCCCCTGAAGTTATTCGATATATAAAACTGATTTCTGGGCAACCAAAATTTAAAGTGTTGTATGAACCAAAATTGGAATATGCCCAAGGCAAGACGGAATCGTTTATAAAAAAAGATTTTATTGCTAGTTTAACCCATGAAGTAAAATTTGATACTGTTTTTTTATATACTTCTTTTGATAAAGAAAAAGTAGTGAATGGAGAAGTAGTAACACTTACGGAAAATGGCTTTTTTCTTTTAGCCTATAATGAAAAAATATTTGTTCCTTCAATAGAGAGTGTTTTTCTAGATTTAGAACGCACACGTATTTATTGGATAGATTGGTCTCGAAAAACACCAACCTATAAAAAGTTTGATAAGGAAATAAAGCGTAGTGCGCTTACGCTTAAGCTTTTAAGTTATGATAAAACAGGGGCGGTATTAGCCGCGGCAACAACTTCCTTACCTGAAACTATTGGCGAAGTTAGAAACTGGGATTACCGTTTCTGTTGGATTCGCGATGCCTCAATGGTGATTAAAGTAGTTTCTCAACTTGGTCATAAAAATGTGGCTAAGCATTATTTGCAGTTTATTATTGATTTGATTCCGGATAAGGATGAAAAACTTCAAATCATGTACGGTATTAATAAAGAAAAGAAACTGACGGAAGAGACTTTAGAACACTTAAGTGGTTATAAAGGTTCTAAGCCTGTACGAATAGGGAATGCTGCTTATGAACAAGTCCAGAACGATATTTATGGTATTCTTATGGATGTTATTTATGAGATGATTTCACAGTTTAGTATTGGCATTCAAAATGGCGAAGAACTTTGGGGGATTACCAAAGGAATTGTTTGGATTGTTGAAAAACACTGGCAAGAAGCAGATAAAGGTATTTGGGAATTCCGATCTGAAGATAAACACTTTACCTTTTCAAAGGTATTGTGTTGGACAGCTATTGATAGAGCAATAAAAGTAGCAGAAATGCTGAATAAAAAACATAAAATTGAAAAATGGAAGCCTCTTGAAGAGCAGATTCGAAAAGATATTATGGATAATGCTTGGAATGAAGAAAAGCAGGCATTTACACAATCGTATGGCTCAAAACATATGGATGCTTCTGTGCTTTTAATGGAATCTTATGGCTTTATAGATGCAAAAGACCCCAAATTTGTGAGTACTGTACTTGCTGTAGAGAAAGATTTATGTAATGATGGATTAATGTATCGTTATAAGAATGAAGATGATTTTGGAGAGCCTTCTTCATCATTTACGATATGTACATTTTGGTTTATCAATAGTTTATTCAAAATTGGGCAAGAAGAAAAGGCGCTGAAACATTTTGAACAATTATTAAGCTATAGCAACCACTTAGGCTTGTTTAGTGAAGATATAGATTTTAAGACCAAACGTCTTTTAGGAAACTTTCCACAAGCGTATTCTCATTTAGCTTTAATAGAATGTGCTATTAATTTTTCAAAGAAAGACCCAGAGGAACATGTGTTGGCATCTATACGTGAATAATTCATTTTACGTACCTATTTAAAACAAAAAAAACCGCTCAATGAGCGGTTTTTCTCTTTTGTCTACTATCAACAAAAGATGTAAGCGGAATTAGTCAAAGGTATACCCATTATCTGCAGCTACTTTATCCGCAATTTGTGTACGTAAAGCTACTACATTAGGGTTATTGGTATATTTTGTGAAACGCTTAAGTCCCATTAACATCATACGTTGCTCATCGCCTTCAGCAAAAGAAACAATGGCTTCTTTTCCTTTTTGAATAATAGTGTCAACTGCATTGTATAAATATAATTTGGCCATAGCAATTTGTGTTGCTTGCTCAGCCTCGCCAAAACGTTTGGCATTTTTCTCTGTTCTTAAAATTGTAGATTCTGCCATGTATACTTCGATTAAAATATCAGAAGCAGCCATCATTAGTTGTTGATGGTTTTCTAATTCAGGACCGAATTTTTGTACTGCTGATCCCGCAACCATTAGAAATACTTTTTTCAATCTAGCTACTACATCTTTTTCTTCTGCGAATAATTCAGAAAAATCTGGAGTATCAAAAGAAGGAATACCCATTAATTCTTCACCAACTTTGGTTGCAGGGCCTAAAAGATCAACATGACCTTTCATTGCTTTTTTGACTAACATTCCAACGGCTAGCATTCGGTTAATTTCGTTGGTTCCTTCGTAAATACGTGCTATACGGGCATCTCTCCAAGCAGATTCCATTGGGGCATCAGCACTAAAGCCCATTCCTCCAAATATTTGAACCCCTTCATCTGTACAACTTTGAACGTCTTCAGATACGGCAACTTTAAGAATTGAACACTCGATAGCATATTCTTCCACGCCCTTAAGCTCAGCTTCTTGATGCGTATTGCCAGCAGCTTCACGCATAGCAATTCGGTCTTCAATGTTTTTGGCAGCTCGGTACGAAGCAGATTCATCGGCGTAACAATTTGTAGCCATCGTTGCTATTTTCGATTTAATAGCACCAAAATTTATAATTGGAGTTTTAAATTGAATACGCTCATTAGCATATTTAGTTGCTTCACCAATAACACGGCGTTGGGCATCTAAACAAGCGGCAGCTAGCTTAATTCTACCAACGTTTAATGCATTCATAGCAATTTTGAATCCATTACCTCTTTCGGATAACATATTTTCTACAGGGATTTTGGTTTCATTAAAGAAAACTTGTCGTGTAGAAGAGGAGTGAATACCTAATTTTTTTTCTTCATCTCCTAATGAAATGCCATTACTAGGGTCATTTTCTAATATAAAGCCAGTGATATTTTTATCATTTTCAATACGTGCAAAAACAATAAACAAATTACAGAAACCTGCATTTGAAATCCACATTTTTTGACCTGTAATACTATAGTATTTACCATCATCAGATAAAACAGCTTTTGTTTTTCCTGAGTTTGCATCAGAACCAGCTCCAGGCTCAGTTAGGCAATAGGCTCCAAACCATTCACCAGAAGCTAATTTCGGAACATATTTTTGTTTTTGTTCTTCTGTACCATATAAAGTAATTGGCATGGTTCCAATCCCCGTATGTGCTCCGAAGGCAGTACTGAATGATCCGGTAGCACCAGAAATATAATCACAAACTAGCATTGTAGAAACAAAACCCATTCCCATTCCACCATAAGATTCTGGAACGGCAACACTTAATAAACCAAGTTCGCCAGCTTTACGCATACATTCTTCCGTATACTTATAATCCTTTTTTTCAAAGCGTTCCCAATGTGCCCAAAGCTCGCGGTCTACAAATTCCTTTGTGCTATCACGCATCATTTTTTGCTCTTCCGATAAATCTTCAAGCGTAAAGATGTCTTCACAATTGGTTTCTTTTACAAGGAACTGACCTCCTCTTAGTATGTCTTTTTCTGTTGTTTCCATTTCTTTAAAAGTAATTAGTATTACGTATTCAGTTTTAGATTTAATTGATGGTATTTAATCTAAATACTTCATACTTGTATCTTGATTCTTATTTAGTTCAAAAATTCAAAAATTCCAGCGGCGCCTTGCCCAGTACCTACGCACATAGTGACCATTCCGTATTTACCTTTCATGTTACGCTTGCGCATTTCGTCAAACAACTGTACAGAAAGTTTAGCACCAGTACAGCCTAATGGATGCCCTAATGCAATAGCTCCACCATTTACGTTTACGATATCTTGGTTGAGATTCAGCTCGCGCATAACTGCTAATGATTGAGAAGCAAAAGCTTCATTTAATTCAATCAATTCTATATCCGCTTGCCTTAAACCTGCTTGTTTTAATGCTTTCGGAATTGCTTTTACGGGACCAATACCCATAATACGAGGCTCTACACCAGCGGCAGCATAATTGACCAAACGAGCAATGGGTTCAATATTTAATTCCTTTACCATGTCTTCACTCATAACAAGTACAAAGGCGGCGCCATCACTCATTTGTGAAGAGTTTCCTGCAGTTACACTTCCGCCAGCAGCGAAAACAGCTCTTAAACCAGATAAAGCTTCTTTACTCGTACCTTTTCTCGGACCTTCATCTTTATTTACAGTGTAGCTTCTTGCTGCTTTTTTTCCATTTTCATCAACATATGTTTCATCAACTGTAATTGGAACAATTTGATCTTGAAAGCGATCTTCAGCTTGTGCTCTCAAGGCTTTCATGTGCGAATTATAAGCAAACTCATCTTGGTCTTCACGCGATACCTTGAATTGTTTTGCAACGGCTTCAGCGGTATTTCCCATTCCCCAGTAATAATCTTCATGACCAGATTTTACCAAATCATAATTCAATTCTGGTTTGTTACCCGTCATAGGAACAGAACTCATGCTTTCAGCGCCACCTGCTATGATACAATCGGCCATTCCTGATTGAATTTTTGCAGTAGCAATACCAATAGTTTCGATTCCTGAAGAACAAAAACGATTCACGGTTACCCCTGGAACATCAACAATGTCTAATCCCATAAGTGAGATTAAACGTGCCATATTTAATCCTTGAGAACCTTCAGGCATTGCATTTCCTACAATAACATCATCAATTCGTTTTTTGTCTAATTGTGGCAGCTCTTTCATCATGTATTGGATGGTTTCGGCTGCTAATTCATCAGTTCTTTTAAAACGAAAAACTCCTTTTGGTGCTTTCCCAACTGCTGTTCTATATGCTTTTACTATATATGCTGTTTTCATGTTTTTCTAGTTTCTTAAAGGTTTTCCTGTTTTCAACATGTGTTGGATTCTTTCTAGCGTTTTGCGCTCTGTACAAAGCGATAAGAAAGCTTCGCGTTCTAAATCCAATAAATATTGTTCAGTCACTAAAGTAGGCTCTGATAAATCACCACCTGCCATTACATAGGCCAATTTGTTAGCGATTTTTTTATCATGCTCACTTATGTAGTTACTATCTTCCATTGAATCAGTACCTACTAAGAACATACCTAAAGCTTGTTTACCAAGAACTTTAATATCCTTACGTTTTACAGGTTGTGTGTAACCCGCTTCAGCCATTAATTTAGCATGTGCTTTTGCAGTTGCTATTTGACGGTCTTTATTTACGACAACAATATCTTTTCCCTGTTGTAAAATTCCTAAATCAAATGCTTCATAGGCTGAGGTAGATACCTTAGCCATTCCTATGGTTAAGAAATATTCTTGAAGTACATTTAATTCTACATCATTCTTATGGAACAAATCTTGAGCTCTTAAAGCAAATTCTTTAGATCCACCGCCACCAGGGATAACACCTACACCAAATTCTACTAAACCAATGTATGTTTCTGCGGCAGCAACTACTTTATCAGCATGCAGTGATAATTCACAACCACCACCTAAAGCCATACCATGTGGCGCTGATATTGTTGGAATTGCAGAATAACGCATACGCATCATCGTGTCTTGGAACATTTTAATGGCCATGTTTAACTCATCATATTCTTGTTCTACAGCCATCATGAATATCATTCCAATATTGGCTCCAACAGAAAAATTAGGAGCTTGGTTACCGACAACCAATCCTTGGAAATCTTTTTCAGCAAGATCAATAGCTTTATTTAAGCCCGCTAAAACATCACCACCAATTGTATTCATTTTTGATTGAAATTCAACATTTAGAATACCGTCACCCAAATCTTCAACAACAACACCGCTATTTTTAAATACTTCTTTGGACTTTCTTATGTTATCTAAAATGATAAACGAATCTTGTCCTGGGATTTTTTCTACTGATTTTTTGGGAATATCGTAGAAATAAGTTGCTCCATCTTTTACGGAGTAGAACGACTTTGTTCCGGAAGCAATCATATCGTTCACCCAAGCAGCAGGAGTTTCTCCTTCTGCCTTCATTATTTCTAATCCTTTTTCAATTCCTATGGCATCCCAAATTTGGAAAGGACCATGATCCCATCCAAAACCAGCTTTCATGGCATCATCAATTTTATAAAGCTCTTCTGTTATTTCAGGAATACGATGCGATACATAAGCAAATAATGCAGCAAAACTCTTTCGGTAGAATTCGCCTGCCTTATCCTTACCGGCTACTAAAACTTTAAAACGATCTACTACCTTATCAATAGTTTTTGTTAATTCTAAAGTAGCGAAACTTGCTCTTTTATTAGCACGATAATCCATCGTATCTAAATCTAAAGTCAAAATTTCAGTTTTTCCTTTAGCGTCTTTAGATTTTTTATAGAAACCTTGTCCTGTTTTACTTCCTAACCATTTGTTCTCCACCATCGTAGTGATGAAACTTGGTAGTTTAAAAAGTTCTAATTTCTCATCATTCGTACAATTATCAGCAATACCATTAGCTACATGTACTAAAGTATCAAGACCAACAACATCAACAGTTCTAAAAGTAGCTGATTTTGGACGACCGATTACTGGTCCAGTTAATTTATCAACCTCTTCAACAGTCATTCCCATTTCTTTAACCATATGAAAAAGACTTTGGATACTGAAGATCCCTATTCTGTTACCAATGAATGCTGGCGTATCTTTAGCAACAACTGATGTTTTTCCTAAAAATTTTTCACCATATCCGTTTAAAAATGCCAAAACTTCAGGTGAAGTTTTTGGTCCGGGGATGATTTCGAAAAGTTTTAAATAACGAGCAGGATTAAAAAAGTGCGTTCCACAGAAATTCTTCTGAAAATCGTCACTGCGTCCTTCACTCATAAAATGGATAGGAATACCAGAAGTATTCGAAGTTATTAAGGTACCTGGAGTTCTGTGCTTTTCAAGATTTTCAAAGACCATTTTTTTAATATCTAATCTTTCTACAACAACCTCAATAATCCAATCTACTTTCGAAACTTTAGCAATATCATCTTCCAAGTTTCCTGTGGTAATACGATCAGCGAATTTTTGATGGTAAATAGGAGAGGGCTTTGATTTTAGTGCTGCTATAAGTGAATCATTCACCAACCTGTTTCGTACTATTTTATCTTCTAATGATAACCCTTTAGCTTTTTCTTTATCAGTAAGCTCCCTAGGTACAATGTCTAATAATAAAACCTCGACTCCGATATTTGCGAAATGACATGCAATGCCACTACCCATAATTCCTGAGCCGATAACTGCTACTTTTTTAATGTGCTTATTCATCGAATTCATTACGATTAATTAGTTTTTGAATCTTTACTATAAATTTTCTTATCTGTTACTAGTTTGTTTATGGTATCTATTACCTCAAAAAAAGAAGTCAATTTTTCATCTGAAACATTTTGTTTAATTACTTCATTAAAACGAAGAACAACATCTTTCGAATCTTTTCTTTTTTCTAGACCAAATTCGGTTAAGTGAATGAGTACTCCACGACCATCATTAGGGTTAGGCTTTCTTCTAATTAAACCCTTATCTTCCATACTTTTTAGTATTCTAGAAAGACTGGTAGCTTCCATGCCCATTTTGGGACCTAGTGCTGTAGAAGGTGTTCCTGTTTTTGGGTCTATACTTAAAAGTGTAAAGCCTACAGCCATGGTTGTGTCAAAATTTTTAGCTTCTTCATTATACAATCTAGCGACTGCTTGCCATGTTGCTCTTAGTGCATAATCGATTGTAAGCTCCTGCATAAATTTATTTATAGAAACCAAATATAGTAAAATTTATTATGCATGCATAATAAATTTATATAAAATCTTCTACAGCAAGTAGTTGTTGGAATGCCTTAATAAGTAATATTCAATTTCAATAAAAAAAATAAGCATCTTGAATCAACTAAGTATTTGATTTCACTCTTGTCTTTATTTCACGACTAGCTCAACTCTTAAAGAATAAAAGGCAAAAAGTAATTGGTATTCACACCTGAAGCAATAAATAAATGAATTTGTATTCTTCTCGCTTTGGGTATATTATTCATACGCATACCTATTATAATCAACACATCAGCTTAAAAATATTCGCTTATTGATTTTTTTGAGCCGCTCCATAGTATAGTTTACCAGCGCCAATATATGGTTTTAGTATCAAATTTAAATAGTATTACGACTTTGTTTAATGCTCGTAAATATCATTATAAAGTGCAATATATTTTTGTTTAACTATTTTGCGACGTAATTTCATGGTAGGAGTAAGGTGACCATTGTCTATACTCCAGATATCAGGAGTTAGTCTAAATTGTTTTACTTTTTCCCATTTTGCGAAATTTTCATTGGCTACATCTATTTCTTCTTGAAAACGAGCAATTACATTTTCATTAAGAACTAGTTCTTCATTGGTGCCAATTTCTATATTATGGATTTTAGCCCAATCTTTTACAAAATCAAAATCAGGTTGAATTAATGCAGCAGGCATTTTTTCACCTTCACCCACAACCATTATTTGATCGATAAATCGTGATTGTTTAAATCTGTTTTCTAACAACTGCGGAGCAACATATTTACCACCAGATGTTTTGAACATTTCTTTTTTACGGTCAGTTATTTTTAAGAAACCATCAGTATCAATTTCTCCTATGTCGCCAGTATGAAAATAACCATCTATAATAACTTCTGCAGTTTTGGCTTCATCTTTATAATAACCCATCATTACTTGAGGACCTTTGATGCAAATTTCACCATCCTCTGCTATTTTAACTTCAGTACGATCCAAAGGTTTTCCAACTGTTCCTATTCTAAAACCACCATTTCTCATATCATTCACAGATACTACAGGTGATGTCTCTGTTAGACCATAGCCTTCCATAACACCAAATTCAGCAGCGTTAAAAACACGAGCTAAACGAGGTTGTAAGGCAGCACTGCCTGATGCCATAACTGATAAATTACCACCTAAAGCTGCTTTCCATTTACTGAAAATAAGCTTCCGTGCTAGTGCGAGTTTTTGTTCATACCACCAACCATTCTGACCGTAAGGCTCATATTTTAATCCTACTTCGACCGCCCAGAAGAATAACTTCTTTTTGATACCGGTTAAGGATGTGCCTTTAGTTATGATTTTGTCATACACTTTTTCTAATAAACGTGGTACTGCGGTCATAACATTGGGCTGAACCTCTTGTGCGTATTCACTAATTTGATCAATAGGAGAGAAGTAAATACTTGTACCACAATATTGGTATAAATAGATGAGCATGCGTTCATAGACATGGCATACAGGTAGAAAGCTCAAGGCTTTCGAATTTCCAATTTCAATGGGAATTCTTTTAAAACTTTCTAAGGCATTACTCACTAAATTATTATGAGATAACATGACGCCTTTAGGTTTTCCGGTTGTTCCAGAAGTATAAATTAATGTAGCCAAATTATCTGGTTTTACAGCTGCTTTTGATTTTTCTACCTCCTCTTGATTGGAGGTATCTTTACCTAATTCTAAAACTTCTGCCCAGTTTTTACAATTGGTTAATTCGTCAAATGAATATACCTCCTTTAAAGAGGGTACTTGATGTTGAATAGCTTTTACTTTTTCATATACTTCAGCACAGGATACAAAACAATATTTAGCCTCTGAGTGGTTCAAAACATAAGCATAATCATCTTCTGAAATAGTAGGATAAATAGGTACATTTTGTGCGCCTAATTGCAGTATGCCAATATCCATAATATTCCATTCGGTTCTATTGGTCATAGAGATTAGAGCAATTTTATCATTAGGTTTTACCCCCAAGCGCAATAGTGCCCTACTGATTGCATTTGCACGTTCTAAATATTCTTTAGTCGATGTGGTTACCCATTTTCCGTTATATTTTGTAGCAAGAGCATTTTCAAGATTGTATTGCTCTAACTGATAATATGGAAAATCAAAGAGTCGGGTAATATTTTGCATACTTAGTTTCTGAATTGAAATCGCAAATTAAGAAAAAAAGGGGTTTCTAAAATGAGATTGATAAAAATAATGTGAATTCATTGAGAATTTTATTTTCATTAATAGGAATAGGTGTGAAAATTTCATCCAAATGATTTACCCTAAATAATCTGTCAGTTAAGTAGTTACATTAATAATGTCCATAAAAAAAATATATTTAAACCTTAAAATAAGAAAGACCATTTGTTTTCAAATGGTCTTTCTTATTTTATAAATAGTAAGCTGTATTATTTTTTATTTTCTACCCAAAGTCTTGCGTTTACAAATGCTTGCAACCAAGGTGAAACTTCATCAGTTCTATCACTTGGGTAATGCGCCCAGTTCCAAGGGAAAGTAGAGCGTTCAAAGTGTGGCATAGTTACTAAATGTCTACCTGATTTATCGCAAAGCATAGCCGTATTGTAATCACTGCCATTAGGATTTGCTGGATACCCTTCGTAACCGTATTTAGCAACAATAGTATAGTCAGACTCGGAAAGTGGTAAGTTGAATTTACCCTCACCATGAGAAATCCAAACTCCTAATTTCAGCCCTTCTAAAGAAGAAAGCATTACGGAGTTGTTTTTCTGAATGGCTACCGATGTAAAGTTACTTTCGTGTTTGTAGGATTCGTTATACGTCATTTTTCCATGGGTATGGTGCTCCGGATTTATTAAATCTAATTCCATGAATAATTGGCACCCATTACAAATACCAACGGATAAGGTGTCGGGTCTTGCAAAGAAATTCTTTAAAGCGGTATTAGCCTTTTCGTTGTATTTAAATGCTCCAGCCCATCCTTTTGCACTTCCTAAAACATCAGAGTTAGAGAAACCACCAACAGCACCAATAAACTGAATATCTTCTAATGTTTCACGACCAGCGATTAAATCGGTCATATGTACATCTTTTACATCAAAACCGGCTAAATACATGGCATTCGCCATTTCCCGTTCCGAATTACTTCCTTTTTCTCGTAGAATAGCAGCTTTTGGTCTTGTTCCTTTAAATTCAACTAGTTTACCATCAAATTCACTGGGGAATTTATAGGTTAGTGGTTGATTTTTATAATTATCAAAACGGTTTTTAGCTAAACCATTAGCCGTTTGTTTATTATCTAATAAGTACGATGTTTTAAACCAAGTATCACGTAGTGAAGTAATATTTAACCCCATTTCCATTCCGCCATTTTTGATGGTTAATGTACTTTCAGTAGCAACAGTTCCTATTTTTTTGAAATCGATTTTAGCAGCATTTAAAACATGCTCTACTGTTTCATTTTTGGCTTGGAAAACAATACCGGCATTTTCAGAGAACAATAATTTGATCGTATCTTCTTCTCCTATGTCAGACAAATCTAAATTTGCTCCTAGGTTAACATCAGCAAAGCATAACTCTAATAAGGTTGTAATCAATCCGCCAGAGGCCACATCATGACCAGCAACAATTTGTCCGTCCCTTATTAAAGATTGGATGGTATTGAAAGTATTCCTTAAACTTTCAGGATCGTTTACGGTAGGGGCTTCATTTCCAATTTTGTTTAAAACTTGTGCGAAGGAAGAACCGCCTAATTTATGGTTGTCTTTTGATAGGTTTATGTAATAAATAGCACCACCATCTTTCTGTAAAACGGGCTCTACAACTTTCGTAATATCATTACAATTTCCAGCAGCGGAAATAATTACAGTACCAGGAGAAATCACATCTCCATCTTTATACTTCTGCTTCATGGAAAGTGAATCTTTCCCTGTTGGTACATTAATTCCTAAGGCAATAGAAAAATCCGAAATGGCCTGAACAGCCTCGTATAAACGAGCATCTTCTCCTTCGTTTTTACACGGCCACATCCAGTTTGCAGATAATGAAACTGATTTTAAACCTTCTTTTAATGGCGCCCAAATAAGATTAGTTAACGCCTCAGTAATACTATTTTTACTACCAGCGGTAGGATCTATTAATCCAGAAATGGGGGAGTGTCCGATCGAAGTTGCAATACCTTCTTTTCCTTTATAATCTAAAGCCATTACGCCACAATTGTTGAGTGGTAATTGTAATGGTCCAGCACACTGTTGCTTGGCAACTTTACCACCAACACAACGGTCTACCTTATTTGTTAACCAATCTTTGCAGGCTACAGCTTCTAATTGTAAAACTTGATCCAAATAATCGTGAAAAAACTCAAGTGAATATTGTGGGTTCTCATATTTTCTTTCAACAGTTTTATCTGTCATGATGGTTTTTGGTGAACTTCCAAACATATCTTCCAATGCTAAATCCATAGGTTTTTCACCAGTGGTATTGGATTCAAAAGTAAATCGGTTATCACCGGTTACATCACCAACTTCATACATAGGAGAACGCTCACGATCTGCAATACGTTTTAGTAAATCAATATCTGATTTACCAATAACTAAGCCCATCCGCTCTTGCGATTCGTTTCCGATAATTTCCTTAGCAGAAAGTGTAGGATCGCCTACAGGTAATTTATCTAAATCTATTTTCCCACCAGTCTCTTCTACCAATTCAGAAAGGCAGTTTAAATGTCCACCTGCACCATGATCATGAATCGAAACAATAGGATTTTTATCACTTTCTACCATTCCACGTACTGCATTAGCCGCACGTTTTTGCATTTCAGGGTTGGAACGTTGTACTGCATTCAATTCTATCGCAGCACTAAATTCTCCTGTATCTGCACTTGAAACCGCAGCTCCACCCATTCCAATACGATAGTTATCGCCTCCTAGAATTACAATTTTATCGCCCGTCTGTGGTTTATCTTTTATGGCTTGATCTGCTTTCCCGTAACCAATACCACCTGCTTGCATAATTACTTTGTCATAACCTAGCCTGCGCGGACTTGGGGTAGTCGAAGTCTCTTTGTGCTCAAAAGTTAAAACGGAACCTGCTATAAGGGGTTGGCCAAATTTATTACCAAAATCTGATGCACCATTAGATGCTTTTATTAGAATATCCATAGGCGTTTGGTACAACCATTCGCGTGCTGGCATTCCGTTTTCCCATTTACGGCCTTCTTCTAAACGAGAATAAGCAGTCATGTAAACAGCGGTTCCAGCTAAGGGTAAAGAGCCCTTACCACCCGCTAATCTATCTCTGATTTCACCTCCAGCACCAGTTGCTGCACCATTAAAAGGTTCCACTGTTGTAGGGAAATTATGTGTTTCTGCTTTTAAAGAAATAACAGAATCAAAATCTTTTTCTGTGTAAAAATCAGGTTTATCAGCACTTTTAGGTGCAAACTGAACTACTTTGGGTCCTTTTACAAAAGCAACGTTATCTTTATACGCAGATACAATACCGTTATGGTTTTCCAGTGCTGTTTTTTTAATCAATTTAAAAAGAGAAGAAGGCATTTCTTGACCATCAATAACAAACGTACCATTGAATATTTTATGACGGCAGTGTTCGGAGTTTACTTGACTGAAGCCGAAAACTTCAGAATCAGTAAGTTTGCGCCCTATTTTTTTTGAAAGTTGATTCAAATAGTCAACCTCTTCATCATTTAATGCTAGTCCTTCTTTTTGATTGTAAACTGCTATGTCTTCAATTTCTAAAATTGATTCAGGGGTAACAGCTATTGTAAATATGTTTTGATGTAAACCAGTGTACTTTTGCAAGAGCATCGGATCAAAATCTTTAGTAGCTTCGGTTGAAGCTTTAAATTCTTCAATTCGAATAATTCCTATAATACCCATATTCTGAGTAATCTCCGTAGCGTTTGTACTCCATGGAGTGATCATTGCTGCTCTTGGGCCAACAAAAAAGGCGTCAAGAGACGCCGCATTTATTTTAGATAGGTTGCCAAACAACCATGATAATTTAGATATGTTTTCTGTAGAAAGTTCGTTTTTGGTCTGTACGGCAAAAACTTTACTGGTGATATCCCCGAAAAAGTGAATCATGTGCGCTTTAAATTGTTCGATTTAAGAAAGCACAAATTTACATTATTTTCACTGATTTTATTTCGAGAATAGTTAACAGTTTTTAGACAAATTGTTGATTACTTTAATTTTGCACCATTCCTATTTTGTAGGAGCTGTCTTTTCTAGTAAGGCCATATAAAATCCGTCATAACCACTTTCCGAGGCGTAAATTTTATTTTCTTTTACCAATTTAAAATCTTTACCCTCTTCAGAAGCTAAAAATGAAATAACCTGATCATTATTTTCTTGAGGAAGAATAGAGCATGTAGCATAAACTAATTTTCCGTCGTCTTTAACCATTTTACTATAGCTGCGCAAGATTTCTTGTTGTGTAGCTTTTATTTTTTCTAAAAATTCCGGTTGTAATTTCCATTTAGCATCAGGATTTCTGCGTAATACCCCTAATCCTGTACAAGGAGCATCAATTAAAACACGGTCTGCTTTACCATACAATTTCTTAATTACTTTAGTGGAGTCGATAACTCTTGGCTCAATATTAAAGGCGCCATTTCTTTTCGCTCTTCTTTTTAATTCTTTTAGTTTATTCTCATAGATGTCCATTGCAATCAACTGTCCCTTATTTTCCATTAAGGCAGCAATGTGCAATGCTTTTCCTCCAGCACCAGCACAAGTATCGATAACTCTCTGACCAGGTTTAACATCTAAAAACTCAGCTACTAGCTGTGAAGAGGCATCTTGAACTTCAAAAAAACCATTTTGGAAAGCTTCAGTTGTAAAAACATTACCACGTTCTGCAAGTTTCAATGCATCATTATAACCTTTGATTGGCTCGCAATCGATACCGTTTTCTAAAAGTATTTTACGTAAATCTTCTTTGGTAGTTTTTAGGGTATTTGCTCTTAAGACTACTTCAGCTTGTTGGTTTAGCGCATGTATTTCTTTGGTCCAGCGTTTTTCACCTAAAGCTTTTACTCCCAATTCGTCCATCCAATCAGGGATAGATTCTTTGAATTTTCTAATTCTAGATAATTCGTCAAACTTACCTTTTATTTTTCTAGCCGGTACGGTCTCTATTTGTTTCCAATCGGGTAATTCTATTCCTCTTAAAACAGCCCAAACAGCAAACAATCTAAATAAATTAGGTCTGCTAAATGGTGCTTTTACTTCTGCTATTTCGGTGTATAAACGTTTGTAGCGAACAATCTCATAGGTAGTTTCTGCAATAAACCCTCTGTCACGAGATCCCCATCGCTTGTCGTATTTTAATACTTTTTGTACTACTTTATCCGCATATTCACCTTCATTAAAAATAAGGTTCAAGGCATCAACAACTGCAAACACCAAATTTCTATGTAGTTTCATCTTTAAAATTTAAGGGTGCAAAGGTATTGTATTAGAAGTTATTCCCTTTATTTTTGATGAAAATTATCACTATGAAGTATTTATTCGCATTTGTACTGTTTTTGGCCCTAATCTCTTGTAATGAAGAGGAAAAGATTAAACCCTTTACTTCCGTATCGGTTGAAACTATTTATGAAGATGCAATAAGCATAAGAGCTATAGAAGTTATTGGAAGTAGTTTGGCTATTGGTGCAAGCAATGGTTTTATTGGTACTATTGGTCTTACATCAGGCAAAGTATATGCTACTTCTCAAAAGTACGATTCGATTAGTCCTGAGTTTAGAGCTATTGGACATACGTCAAAAGATGTTTTTGTGCTATCTGCTGGTAACCCTGCTTTACTTTATAAAACTGGAGATAACGGGAAAATGGAATTGGTGTATAAAGAAGAAGACGAAGGTGTTTTTTATGATGCGCTGACTTTTTGGAATGACACAGAAGGTATCGCTATTGGGGATAGTATGAATGGTTGTTTATCTGTACTAATTACAAGAGATGCTGGTTTAAATTGGGTGAAATTACCTTGTTCAGTATTACCTGAAGGAATTGAAGGAGAAGGTGCGTTTGCAGCAAGCAATACCAATATTAAAACTATAGGGGGTAAAACATGGGTAGCTACAACAAATGGTCGTGTTTTTTACAGTGCAGATAAAGGCCATACATGGGAGGTAATTCAGAGTCCAATTATTAATTCAGAACCAACACAAGGTATCTACTCCATTGATTTTTATAATGAGTTCATAGGGTTTGCTGTAGGTGGGGATTATACAATACCGGAGAACACATCAGCGAATAAAGCTGTAACTACAGATGGTGGAAAAACGTGGCGATTAGTTGCTGATGGTCAGGAACCTGGATATATGAGTTGTGTTCAGTTTGTACCTAATTCAAAAGGAATGGGTTTAGTAGCGGTAAGTTTTAAGGGAATAAGTTATTCATCTGATAGGGGAGTAACTTGGAAAAAAATGTCTAGCGAAGGTTTTTATACCTTACGCTTTCAAAACGATTCTGTAGCGTATGCCGCAGGAAAAGGTAATGTTGCGAAATTGATTTTTAAATAAAAAAATCCGTTAAAGTTAATTTAACGGATTTCAATATTTACTTATTTCCTTTATTTTTATCGCGATATTGTTTGATTAACTGCCTTTTAAAATCTTCTTCTGAACGCAGTAAAAGGAGTGTTTTTTTTGGTGATATAACCTTTGTTACTTTCTTTATAAATGCTTCTTCTAACTCATTTTCCTCCTTCTCGAATAGGATAAATTTTTCTAAAAGCTTTGATGCTTGATTTTCAGTGAGATTTTCAGAATCTTTCATTTTTGCATAAATTTCTGAATGCCCCTTTTCACGTTGCTGTTGCTTTTTTGCTTCGTAATCATTGTAGATGGGCCAAAAAGCTTGAGCCTCGGTACTGTTAAGATTTAAACGTTCTGTAATAAAAGCAATTTTAAGTGTTTTTATCTTATCCCAATCAGGTTTCCGCTGACCGTAGAATATAGTTGTTGCTAGTAAAAAAGCAACAACTACTATTTTTTTTAGGTTATTCATTATTTTCTAAATTAAGTTCTTCAAAATCATCAATGCTATTATTTAAATAATCAATAACATTTTCATCATTCAAATGATTATTTATTATGTCTTTAATTTCTAATTCATCAACAGCAATCATTTCTGCTATATCATAGCTGCTCAATCCTAATTCGTCACTTCCGAAATAATTTTCTATATCTGAATTCGCGATATCTTCAAAAGTTAAACTAGGCGAATTACTTAATTTTACTCCAATAAATAGTACAAGAATTGCCGCTATAGAAGCTGCAACAAGATACTGTTTTTTGAAAGAATTAAGTTGGATTACATTTGGCTCTACTGCTGCTATTTTCTGTTCAATTTTTTCATGCAATGTTTCAAAATAATCTTCAGGAACTTTAAATCCGTCTTGTTTTGAATTAATAGTTTCCTCTATTGATAATTTTGTCATCAATTTATCAGTAAAACTATCAAAGTAGCCTTCTGGAGTTTTAAAACTATTTTTTTCTTTTTTCATTACTTTAGTTTGACTATCAATAGGTTAAAAGGTTTAATTTTCTTTTAAAAAGCTTTCTAATTTTTTTACGGCTATATGGTATGATGCTTTTAAAGCTCCGACTGAAGTTTCTAATATTTCAGAAATTTCTTCATATTTTAATTCCTGATAGTACTTCATGTTAAAAACTAACTTTTGTCTTTCAGGTAATGTAGCAATGGCTTTTTGCAATGCTAATTGTATATAATCACCATCAAAATATACGTCAGCTTCTAAATTTTCGATCATTCTTTCTTGCGTCTCCGAATCACTAATGCCTAGTTTTCTTGTCTTAATTTTTAGAAAAGAAAGAGCTTCGTTAGTTGCAATACGGTACATCCAAGAATATAATTTACTATCGCCTTTAAAACCATTAATATTATTAAAAACTTTGATAAATGTATTCTGTAACACATCATCTGTATCATCATGATCCAAAACAATTCTTCGAATATGCCAATAGAGTCTTTCTTTGTAGGTGTTTACCAACAATTCGAAAGCTTGCGCCTGAGTGTTTGGCGATTGCAATTGTTCTACTAAGAGTTCTTCAGTTAACAAATTTAGTTGTCTTAAGACTTATAACTATGACTACAAAAGTATAAAAAGGTTTAACTGCTGAAGATATATTTTTAAAAACCACTTATTGAACTATTGCTTCAAAGTAGATTAGAAAAATAAAACTAACATTAGAAAGCTTGCTTGCTGTAAGCTTAACTTAAAGACTGCATGGTAACTAATTTTTTATAAACTCCATCTGCGGCCAAAAGTTCAGCATGCGACCCTTGCTCAACAATTTCACCTTTTTGTAAAACTACAATGGTATTCGCATTCTGGATTGTAGATAAACGGTGCGCTATCACGATTGATGTTCGGTTGCGCATCATTTTTTCTAAGGCATCCTGTACCAAACGCTCACTTTCAGTATCTAAAGCAGAGGTAGCTTCGTCAAGAATCATAATTGGCGGATTCTTTAATACTGCTCTTGCAATAGATAAGCGTTGTTTTTGTCCTCCACTTAATTTGTTACCACTATCACCAATATTTGTAGAATAGCCTTCTGGTAATTCCATAATAAAATCATGGGCATTGGCAATTTTAGCCGCTTCAATAATTTCTTCATCAGTGGCGTTTTCTTTTCCTAAGCTGATATTGTTTCTAACAGTTTCGTTAAAAAGAATAGAATCTTGGGTTACTAAGCCTAGTAGACCACGTAAAGATTTTTTCTTAAAATCTTTTATATTAATTCCATCAATAGTGATACTGCCTTCATTTACATCATAGAATCTGGTAACCAGATTGGCAATTGTACTTTTTCCGCTTCCAGATTGACCAACTAAGGCAATGGTTTCTCCTTTTGGAACGGTTAGATTGAAGTGCTTTAACACATAATCATCCTCATACTTGAAAGAGATATTTTGCAGTTGAACGCTAGAATCAAATGAAGTTTTAGTAATGGCATCTGCTTTTTCAGAAATGGTATTCTCAGTTTCTAAAATTTCAAGAACGCGTTCTGCAGCCGCATTCCCTTTTTTAACACCATAAATAGCTTTGCTTATCGCTTTTGCAGGGGTTAATACACCGTAGGCTAAACTCATATAGGTAATAAAAGAAGGGGCATCTAGGGTTTTATCAACCAATACCATTTTACCCCCAAACCAGAGAAGAACGCCGATAGTTAGAATCCCTAAAAATTCACCAGAAGGCGAAGCTAAGTTTTGACGATTGAGAAGTGTATTTGAAAAATTAAAAAATCGAGTAGTTGATGCTGAAAAAGTTTTGTAAAATCTTGATTCCGAATTGAAAGCTTTTATGACTCTTAAACCTCCTAGAGTTTCTTCAACTACCGATAAAAACTCTCCTTGTTCTCTTTGAACATCATCAGATTGTTTTTTAAGAGATTTACCAATTAAAGAAATAATATACCCAGATACGGGGATAAAAATAAATACAAATAACGTAAGCTGAGAACTAATCAAAAACATCACTGCAATAGTGAAAATTATGGTAAGTGGCTCACGAACAATAAGTTCTAATACCGATAAGAATGAATGTTGAATTTCTAAAACATCTGAAGAGATACGTGCAATCACATCTCCCTTACGTTTCTCTGAATAATAAGAGATTGGCAAATCTGTTATTTTTTTGTACATCGCATTCCGTACATCTTTTAAAACACCATTCCGAAGAAAAGTGATAAAATACATAGCTAAGTAATTGAATATGTTTTTAAAGAGAAACAAGACAATGACAAGACCAATTACGAGTACAAGACCTTGCATTTTGTCATCTTCCGCAAATTGTGTTACTTGATAATTCATGTAATCCATGAAATAATCCTTCAATTTAGCGATGCCTTCGTACGATGGTTTAACACATATTTGTTCATCTTTTTCAAATAATACATTGAGCATTGGCATCAGCGCTGCAAAGGAAAGTGCGCTAAATAATGCATAAAGAATATTGAAAAATATGTTTAAATAACCAAATTTACTATAGGGTCTCGCAAAGCGAAGAATCTTCTTGTAATAATCCATTAATTCAATTTGAGTTCGCTTAAAATACGCTCAATTTTAGCTTCTAATTTAGCATCCACTTCTTTGAAATTTTCAACCTTATCAAGCGTTGTATTTATGCTAAAATAGAATTTGATTTTAGGCTCCGTTCCACTTGGTCTGGCGGCCATTCGCGTTCCATCTTCAGTAGTGTAAATCAAAACATTTGATTTTGGAATATCGATAGTGGTAACTTTTCCAGTAGTTAGGTTTTTAGAGGTAGAGGTATTGTAATCATCAACAATAATTACTTTGGAGCCATCTATACTCGAAACAGGGTTTTCTTTGAAATCGATCATCATTTGCTTAATTTCTGCAGCCCCATCCATTCCTTTTTTCGTAAGAGAAATTAATTTTTCTTTATAGAAACCATATGCCACGTAAGAAGCAATTAAGTCTTTGTAAAAAGAACTCCCATTTGCTTTTGCATTAGCTGCAATCTCACAGGCTAATAGGGTAGAAGTAACAGCATCTTTGTCTCTTACGAAATCCCCAACCATAAAACCGAAGCTTTCTTCTCCACCACCTATAAAATGTTGATTCGGGAAGTCCTTAATCATTTTACCAATCCATTTAAAACCAGTAAGTGCAGTTTTGTATTCAACACCATAAGCATTTGCCATCGCTTCCATCATAGGCGTAGAGACTATAGTAGAAGCTATAAATTCATTACCTTTAAAGCCTTTTTCTTTTTGATTATCTAAAAGAAATTTTGTCATTTGAACCATGGTCTGGTTACCATTCAAAATTTCCATTTTACCATCTAAATTACGAACCGCTATTCCTAATCTATCGCTATCAGGATCGGTACCCACAACCATATCAGCACCAATTGCTTCAGCCTTATTGATAGCCATTGATAAAGCTTCTGGTTCTTCAGGATTAGGTGAAACTACGGTTGGAAAGTCTCCATCTGGTTTTGCTTGTTCAGTGATAATGGTAACATTTTTGTAACCAGCACGTTTTAATACTTCTGGAATTGCGGTAATAGACGTTCCGTGTAAGGATGTAAAAACTATTTTAAAATCATCTTTACCCTTTGCATTAAAACTACCATTAGCAACGGAGGCAGCAATAAATGCTTCATCAACATCTTTATCAATTAGTTCGATTAAGCTTGAATCTGCATTGAAATTAATATCTTCAAATGAAAGTGAATTGATTTCAGAGACTATCGCCGTGTCTTGAGGAGGAACTATTTGTCCGCCATCAGTCCAATACACTTTATAGCCGTTATATTCAGGAGGGTTGTGTGAAGCTGTTAATACGATACCTGCATGGCAGTTTAAGTGCTTTACGGCAAAAGAAAGTTCAGGAGTTGTTCTTAATTCTGAGAATAAGAACACTTTAATACCGTTGGCAGAAAAAACTTCGGCAACAGTTTTTGCTAAAGTATCGCTGTTATGGCGGCAATCGTAAGCAATAACCACCTTAATATCTTCTCCTTTGTAGGTTTGTTTTAGATAATTACTTAAGCCTTGTGTGCTCTTACCTAAAGTGTATTTATTTATTCTATTGGTTCCAGCACCCATTACACCCCGCATTCCTCCAGTTCCGAATTCCATATTTTTATAAAAACGGTCTTTCAGTTCTTCGGTATTTGTTTCAATCAAGTGTTTAACTTCGTTTCTTGTATCGGTATCAAAAAAATCGGTTAACCAGGTTTTGGCGGTGTTTAGTATGCTGTCCATAAAAGTGTAACTTAAATAATTAATGTTTTAAATTTACAAAGAATATTATTTTTCTTAGGGCCTAATATTTATTTCTTCGGCAATAGTGTAACGAGTTTCGTTTTTTCTAGATCTGACCATAATTTCGCCAAGAAAACCTGCTAAAAATAATTGTGTTCCTATAATCATAGCTGTTAAGGCTATAAAAAACTGAGGCCTATCCGTAATTAATCTGCCAGTGGTGTGAATAAATAGTTTGTCTATTCCTAAATATAGTGCAAAACCAAAGCCAATAATAAACATGATAACTCCTAAGGCTCCAAATAAATGCATAGGGCGTTTTCCAAATTTTGAAACAAACCAAATGGTAATTAAATCAAGAAGACCATTGATGAAACGCTCCATTCCGAATTTGGTTTTGCCGTATTTACGAGCTTGATGAAGCACTATTTTTTCTCCAATATTTGAGAATCCCGCATTTTTAGCCAATACAGGAATATAGCGGTGCATTTCTCCTGAGACTTCAATGTTTTTAACGACATTTTTATTAAATGCTTTTAAACCACAATTAAAGTCATGAAGTTTTACCCCTGAAGTTTTTCGGGCAGCCCAATTAAATAATTTAGAGGGCATATTTTTGCTTAAAATAGAATCGTATCTCTTTTTTTTCCAGCCAGAGATTAAATCAAAGCCTTCTTTTTGAATTAAGGTGTATAATTCAGGAATTTCATCTGGATTGTCTTGTAAATCAGCATCCATAGTAATTACGACATCCCCGGCAGCAGCTTTAAAACCTGCATGTAGGGCTTGTGATTTACCAAAATTTTTTAAAAATCGAATGCCCTTTACAGCACCGTTGGCATGAGTAAGTCTGGTGATTTCTTGCCAAGAGCCATCCGTACTGCCATCATCGATAAAAATAATTTCATAGGAATATTTGTTGCTTTCCATTACGGAAACAATCCAATTATGTAGCTCGTTTAATGATTCTTCCTCGTTAAGAAGGGGTATTATAATTGATAAATTCATGCAATACTTCTGAAAATCTTTTCAAAAGTACGGATTAATCTAAATTTTCTGTCTTTTTTAAAATAAGTCCTGTAATTAAAGCCGTAATAAAACCGAAAAAAAGATTCATAATTAATATAGCAGGATATATAATCCAACTAAATTTCCCTTGCATCTCTACTGCATTTTCAACTTGATCGGATGTTAAAGATGGGTTTTGTTCTTGTATTGCTAGTCTTGCTGCTTCTGCAGATTGTTCCCAGAAATCTGGAACAATTACTGACGAAAGAAAGTACATGAAAATAATTGAAATGATAGAAGTTACCAATGCTGTAATAGCACCTAAACCTAGTGCTTGGCCTAGAGAAAGGTACCCGTTATTTGCTTTTTTGAAATTGAATATGGTAACTGCCACAACGGCTACAAAAATAAGTATTTGGACTACTGTTTTGATGGGCGATGGATCAAATAGCATTTCCCCTGCGATCAACATAAATGTAAATACGATACCTATTACCGCTGCTATTACGCCATAAATTAAGCCGAATTTTCCTGTTGTTGGTTGTTGATTTTCCATTTTATAAAGTTTTAAATTGTTTCTTCTTTAGTATACATTTGTCTAAAAATGTTACACATTAAAGATACTAATTTTCTAAATTCTTTTAATAAATAGATTGTTACAGGTTCTCTGTGGTTTTTAATGTAATACCTGTAATTAAAGAAGTTATAAAGCCAATTGACAGATTGAAAAGTAAAATAAAAGGATAGGTGATCCATGCCATTTTGCGTTGCAAAGCTATCGTAGCATTTAATTGGGCTTGCGTAATATTCGGGTTTTGCTGTTGCAGTAGAACGCTATTAAATTCCGCCGATTTATCCCAAAAATCTGGCAGTATAAAATTAGTTAGTAGATACGTGAATATTATGGTAACAAGAGCGGCAACCACCGCAGTTATTACACCAACACCTATAGCTTGGCCTACAGATAGAAAGTTGTCGTTTTGTTTTTTAAAATTAGAAATAGTTATAATAATAGGAATAATTAACACAATGAAACCACCTATTGATTTTAATATTGATTGGCTATGTAACATATTAACAGCAATTAGGATAGAAGTATATATAATCCCTATTAATCCTGTTATAATTCCATAATTAATTCCAAATTTTATAATTTTTGCTTGATTTGGTTTCATAATATGATTTGAAAAAATAATATGCTGATTTGCTTCTTTGCAAGTCGATTTTTTGTGATTAGCGATTTCTCAATATGCTACCAACGATAAAGGAAACTAAAATACCTAGCAACGAGAATTTAAGAATACTACTAAATACGCTAAAAATAGAACTAGTTTGTTGTATGTTATCCCCTTCGGTTATCATTTTTTCAACATCACCAGTCTTTCCATATAAACTAGCCCATTCAAGGGCAGTGTTTTTTTGGAACTCACTATCTATATAAATATCATAGAAAAAGGATTGGAGGGCAAATAAGCTGCCTACGATAACCATAAACATTACTCCAATTAGTAGTGCTTCTTTTAAGTCTAGCTCGTTATTCTGACTTTGCTTATATTTTTTTATGATATAAACAATTGCTAAAATTTCAAAAAGAAAAGCGATTAAAAAAGTGGAGTAATAAACTTTACTATTAACTTCTGCTAATTTTGGAATTACATCAAGTACAATTCTTACTACACCAAATTGTAGTGCTACTGGTAAAACAATTTTCTTAATAGAACTGGTGGTATTTGCTTCCAATTATGTGTGTTTTTAGACTTAAATAAGGCAAAAGTAATCTTTATTATTTTCATTGATTATGGGGATTTTTATATTTGTTTTATTTTTTTGTGATTAAAGATTGCTGTTTTCGGAAAAATACTTAAATTTGCACCTCTAAAAATACATGTTACAAAGTTTTTAATAAGATGAGAAAAGATATACACCCACAGAATTATAGATTAGTTGCTTTCAAAGATATGTCTAACGAAGACGTTTTTCTTACTAAATCTACTGCAGACACAAAGGAAACATTAGAAGTTGATGGTGTAGAATATCCTTTAATAAAATTGGAGATTTCAAGAACTTCACATCCTTTTTATACTGGTAAGGCTAAATTAGTAGATACTGCTGGTCGTATTGATAAGTTCAAGAACAAATACAAGAAGTTCGAAAAATAATAAATATTTGCTTTTATTAGCAATAAAGTCACGCTCTGATTAACTTCGGAGCGTGACTTTTTTTATTTTTGCAAAAAAAAATACCAAATGAATTATATCCTTTTTGATGGTACTGTGCGTAATTCTCTTTTGCCATTTACATTCACTAGACCCGTTGCAGATATTCGAATAGGAATATTTACCATAAGAGAAAAGTGGGAGAATTATTTAAAGAGTACAACGACCACTATTACCGAAGAATACCTTTCTGAAAAGTATCCAATGGTAGAAATGGAAGAAAATGTCTTGATTAATGCTTCTTTTTTGCCTAATTATGAATTGGTGACTATGGTTACGGATTTAAGTGTGAACCAGGCTATTTTTTATGGAGATGAAGTAATCGCTTTTTATTCAAGTGATACGCAAGAGGAAGTTGATTTTAGTTCTTATGAGGCTATCGAATATCAAGGTGAAATTCTTCGGATTGAACATACTTGGGATATATTTTCTAAAAATGCAGAAGCGCTACAAGCTGATTTTGATTTTATTACGGAGGACAGAAAAAGCCAACCAATTTCAAAAACAAACACTGTTCTTAATGCAGATAATGTATTTCTTGAAGAAGGAGCAAAGGTGGAATGCAGTATTTTGAATGCAACTAATGGTCCTATTTATATAGGTGTAGAAGCAGAGGTGATGGAAGGGTGTATGATTAGAGGCGGATTTGCACTGGGTGAAAAATCAGTCGTAAAGATGGGAGCTAAAATATATGGTGCTACAACTGTAGGCCCCTATTCTAGAATCGGTGGAGAAGTCAATAACTCAGTTTTGTTTGCATATTCTAATAAAGGACATGAAGGTTTTTTAGGAAATTCTGTTTTGGGAGAGTGGTGTAATTTAGGGGCAGATACCAATAACTCTAATCTTAAGAACAATTATGATGAGGTTAGGTTATGGAGTTATGAGACGGAAGGTTTTGCTAAAACGGGACTTCAGTTTTGCGGATTAATGATGGGGGATCATAGTAAATGTAGTATTAATACCATGTTTAATACAGGAACCGTAGTGGGCGTAAGTGCAAATATTTTTGGAAGTGGTTTTCCTAGGAATTTTATACCAAGTTATAGTTGGGGTGGTGCTTCTGGTTTTACAACTTATTTGCCCAAAAAAGCATTTGAAACTGCAAGAATTATGATGTCAAGACGAGGATTAGAATTTGATGAAAAGGAGGTGGCAATTTTAAACTATGTTTTTGAGGGAACAAAAAAATGGAGGAATTATTAGTATGAAAAAAAAAGTCGCATTTTATACCTTAGGTTGTAAACTGAATTTTTCAGAAACATCTACTATAGCACGAAACTTTCAAGAAGAAGGTTTTGATCGTGTTGATTTTTCTGAGTATGCAGACATGTATGTTATTAATACATGTTCCGTTACTGAAAATGCAGATAAACGCTTTAAAAGTATTGTAAAGCAGACCCAAAAGGTAAATCCAGAGGCATTTGTGGCAGCAATTGGGTGCTATGCGCAATTAAAGCCAGAGGAATTAGCTTCAGTTCATGGTGTAGATTTGGTTTTAGGAGCTACCGAAAAGTTTAAGATTACAGATTACATTAATGATCTTTCAAAAAATGATTTTGGGGAAGTACACTCTTGTGAAATAGAAGAAGCTGATTTTTATGTAGGGAGTTATGCTATTGGAGATAGAACACGTGCTTTTTTAAAAGTTCAAGATGGATGCGATTATAAATGCACCTATTGTACAATTCCACTGGCAAGGGGTATTTCTAGAAGTGATACTCTGGAAAATGTGTTGAAAAATGCTACCGAGATTGCGGCTCAAGATATCAAAGAAATTGTGCTTACCGGTGTAAATATTGGTGATTATGGGAAAGGGGAGTTTGGTAATAAAAAGCATGAGCACACTTTTTATGATCTAGTAGAAGCACTTGATACAATTGAAGGTATTCACAGGTTGCGTATTTCATCAATAGAACCAAATTTGCTTAAAAATAGGACAATAGATTTTGTAGCACAAAGCAATTCTTTTGTGCCGCATTTTCATATTCCGTTACAAAGTGGAAGTGATGAAATTTTGAAACTCATGCGTAGACGTTATCTGACGGGCTTATACGTTGATAGAGTTATGAAAATAAAAGAAGTAATGCCACATGCTTGTATTGGTGTGGATGTGATTGTTGGTTTTCCGGGTGAAACTGATGAAATGTTTTTAGAGAGCTATCATTTTTTGAATGATTTAGATATTTCTTATTTGCATGTTTTTACATATTCCGAGCGCGATAATACGGTTGCCGCGACCATGGAAAAGGCGGTACCAAAGAATGTTAGAAGTAAACGCAGTAAAATGCTACGTACGTTATCGGTTAAAAAAAGAAGGGCATTTTATGAAAGTCAATTAGGTTCTAAGAGAACTGTTTTATTTGAAGGGGAGAACAAGGAGGGGTATGTACATGGTTTTACAGAAAACTATGTAAAAGTAAAAGCACCTTGGAATCCTGAGTTAGTGAATCAACTAAAACAAGTTGAGCTTACAGAGATTGATGCAGATGGTTTAGTTCGTTTTACTTTTGTAGCAGAAAAAATAGAAGCATAAAAAAAACCTCTCGATAGAGAGGTTTAAAATTTTTAAATGCGAATTCCAACAGGGAGCATATCTTTATATTTCCTGTTTTTTCTAAGAAATCCTGCAATTTGAGGACTAGTAGGAACAACACGCATGTTTTTTTCCTGAATGTTATGAAGAACAGCTTCTATGAACTCTTCTTTAAAACCTGCTCTAGTAATTTCCTCAGGAATAACTAATTTAGTTAAGAAAACTTTTCGTTCTTGTGAAGAATATTCAATCTTAGCTAAATGACCATCAACGCTCGTTTCATATTGACGCAGGAAACCGTTGTCTGTAATTTCTACTTCATTCATATAGTTTTGATTTTAGTTCGATAAATTAGAACCCGTACAAAGTTCTCAAATTGTAATGGTTTGTTGGTAATCGTTAAAAATAAATAGTAATTCAAAGAAAAAATTGACAAGAGCATAAAATTAGTGAAATAATCACTAATTTCCTAGTTTTCTGCACGTTTACTTACTTATGATACATACAAGAATTCCAGTTTATTTAATGCCAGGAATGGCAGCTGCTCCATCCATATTTCAGCATATTAATTTGCCTTCAGATGTATTTGACGTACATTTTTTAGAATGGTTTGTTCCTGAAAAAGGAATAAGCTTAGAAGACTATGCAAAAATCATGTGCGAAAAGATTCAACATGACAACTCCGTTTTAATTGGAGTCTCCTTTGGAGGCATGTTAGTTCAAGAAATGACGAAACATATTAAGACCAGAAAAGTAATCATCATATCAAGTGTAAAATCGCATAAAGAGCTGCCTAAACGTATGCAATTTGCTAAATACACCAAAATACATAAGCTTTTACCTACTGGGTTAATCAATAATGTTGAGCTAATCGCAAAATACGCATTTGGAGAGACGGTAACCAAAAGGCTTGAAATGTATGAACAATATTTGTCTGTCAGAGACAAAAATTATATCGATTGGGCCATAGATAAAATTGTAAATTGGAAAGAGAGTGCTAAAATATTAAATTTAGTACATATTCATGGTGATAAAGATCCTGTTTTTCCAAAAATCAACATAAATAACTGCATAACTGTTAAAAATGGAACTCATACCATGATTATTCATAGGTATAAGTGGTTTAATGAGCACCTTCCCACAATTATTTTGCAAAACGAAAGTTCTATTTAATACCTTTGATATACTAAATGAATATGGTTATGAAATTTTTAAAAAATACCTTGATGTTATTAGGAGTACTTTTTGTGATAAGTACTTTAATATTTGCTGTTCAAAATTCTACGGAAGAAAATGAGTCGCTAAATAAAGAATTGTTGGATATAGGAAAAACGACAAGTTATAAAATTACGGCTATTGAAATTCCTGAAGATTTAAACTTCGCCGGTGAAAAAGTTCCGTTTGATGATCCTGAGATTTTGGAACGTGTAGATCGTGAGTTTTTAGTAAATACGTACTGGCAATCTAATGCACTTTTACTTATGAAAAGAGCAAATAAATACTTTCCTATTATCGAACCTATTTTAGCAAAAAACGGCGTTCCAGATGATTTTAAATACTTGGCAGTAGCAGAGAGTGGCTTAGAGAATTTAGTTTCACCTGCTGGCGCGGCTGGTTTTTGGCAAATTATGAAAACTACGGGTAGAGAATATGGACTTGAAGTTAATGACAATGTTGATGAAAGGTATCATATTGAAAAAGCTACAGAAGTTGCTTGTGATTATTTAAAAAAGGGGAAAGAAAAATTTGGGAATTGGACCTTAGCAGCTGCTTCTTATAATGCTGGTTCATACGGAATTCAAAAATACATGAATGCTCAAGATGTTAATGCGTATTATGATTTATTATTAGGACAGGAGACAGGGCGTTATGTTTTTAGAATTCTAGCTATTAAAGAAATATTATCTCACCCAGGAAAATATGGTTTTGATATCGCCAAAGAAGATATGTATACTCAGGTCCCAACATTTAATGTTGAAGTTGATGTTCCTGTAACAAATTTTGCGGATTTTGCGAAGCAATATGAAATCAATTATAAAATATTAAAGCGTCATAATCCATGGTTACGTGAGCCGCACTTAAATAACAATTCGCGTAAGAAGTATATTGTTGAGATTCCAAATAAAGGCTATTATAAGCCTACCAAATAAAGCGTATAAAAAAAGCTTTAGCACCTGCTAAAGCTTTTTTTATGATTAAAAGAAAATTAGATTTTCTTCATCTGTTCTTTCATCATTTTTATCTGATCGGTAAGCATATTTTGCTTGTCTAGCTTTTTAGCTTCATTGAGCAACATTGTAGCTTCTCTTTTTCTTCGTTTTTGCATGGCGATGCCTGCTAGGCTTAATTTGGCCATCGCCACGTCATAATCCATTGTTAAACCTAGTTTTAAAGCCTTTTTAAAGTACTTTTCAGCTGTAGTAAGGTTGGTTTGAGAAAATATAATTCCATGTAGGTAATTGTAGTACCCTTGCTGTTTTAAGGTTAAGGCCGCTTCTGGATTTTTGATTTTAGAGAGCCATTTTTCTGTTCCTGCTAAATCTTGTTTTCGCATTCTTAGAAAAGCCAATAATATAATTTCATTTCTGAAGTATAGAAAAATGAAGATTAATGAAAAGAGAATTAGAAATATACCATTTCCTATATTACCTTCAATAAATTGATAAACAGCGTAAGCGATGATTAATCCAGCGATGATTAATTTGAAAATTTTATTAAACATGTTTTTTGTTAGTTTGTAGACGTGTTATTGTAATTAATTTTAAGGTTGTAATTTGTAATCTCGCAAAAGTAGTAAAAACAATCTAAAATATTTTTTAAATTAGATTTGTGAAAGCAAAAACTCTTTGTATATTTGCGCCCAGATTTTGCGGACAGAACCGCGGTTTTGAAAACATTTAAAAGTACTAAAAATGCCCGGACAAAAAAGAACATACCAGCCATCAAAGCGTAAGAGAAGAAATAAGCATGGTTTTAGAGAACGCATGGCGTCTGTAAATGGAAGAAAAGTT